>ERZ1292630.129-Hain-H41-02um-R3-129-length-83359-cov-9_pt1 | contig 83359 bp, 77 predicted proteins | sample MGYA00564408_ERZ1292630 | MGnify/ENA primary metagenome ERZ1292630 (study PRJEB36523, sample SAMEA6512641) | groundwater metagenome | collected 2019-01-08 | study: AquaDiva: Metagenomics assemblies of 32 groundwater samples
AGGTACGTCTTCGGCTCGGGGTAGCCGAGGACCTGCGGGAGCATGGCGAGCGTCGAGAGGTCCTGCCCGAGGATGGCGTGCAGGTCGGTGAGCTGCTTCTTGTACGGCGCGAGCGTGTCGAGGATGCCCTGCGTGAAAGACATACGAGGGATGCGGTCCCAGGCCGCGAGCGCGCGCTCCAACGAGTCGCGAGCGAGGCCGAGACGGTCGGGGGCTTCCGTCAGCTTCTGCAGGAGTTCGCGCTTCTCCTCGCGCGTGAGCTCATGCACGGCGCGGTCGTCGGTCGAGAGGTCCGGCACCGCGCCGACCGCGGCCGTGCCGCTCTTCAGCACCGCGACCAGGTCCGCGCCGACGTCGATGGCTTCCTTGAGCGCGACCGAAGCCTCATAGCCGCCTTCGAGAAGGTCGCCGACGGCGGCGATCTCCTCGCGGTAGAACGGCAGCTTGGCGGCCAGCTTCAGCCGCGCGTGCGCGCGCTGGGCGGCGGCGAACCGCTGGGACGCGTTCTCGAGCTGGTAGGAGGCGGTCTCGAAGTCGAGCTTCTCGGCGGAAGCCTTGGCGGCGAAGAGGTCGTCGCGCGCGGCGTTGGCTTGCGCGTAGACCTCCCGCGCGGCGGTCAGGATCGGCAGTCCGAAGGCGAGTCCGGCCACGATGACGGCGATAAGGAGGCCGAAGAACGTCCAGAGCGCGTATTCCCAAAACGTGCGCTTGGAATGCGGCGGCCGCTCGTGACCCAGCAGATTATGCGTATACGTGTCCACGCCGGAAGTATACCACGCGGCCTTGACACGCGGACTTTTCCCTGCTTGACTGCCTTCAGCACCTTCCCGAGGAGAAAGACATGTCATCAATGAACGCGAAAGTCAGAAGATTCCATCGCGAGCGCCGCGCGGCGAATAAGAGGGGGCGCCCCTGGGCGATCGCCGGGACCGTCCTGCTCGTCATCGCCATCATCGGATTGATCGTCAGCGTCGCCTGCCTACGTCAGGATCCCCAAGCAGCCTCGCCCGAACAGTCCGACGACATCGTCCGGAGCATGAGGTTCGTGCGGCACCCGCAGGCTCGAGACCTCTGCATCGGCTACGTCTACGTCGAAGACGGCGGCGGCAACTCCAGGACCGGCGGCCCGGCGATGATCTCGGTCGACTGCGACAAGGTCGGGCACATGCTGACGCCGCCCGAAGCGCCCGCGACGCCAGAGTCTCCGCGCTGACGCGTGACCCCACCATCGACAAGGAGAACGACATGAAGAAGCTCATTCCGATCCTGCTGATGACCGCGCTCGCCGCCTGCACGCAGGACCACTATCGCCACGAGGCGAGCGAACGCGCTTTGACCGATGAGGTCGATGACCTCGCCAAGGAGACGGTCTACTTCCGCGACCACGCCGGCGTCTGCTGGGGGCTCCTCTGGGTCGGCGGCCATCAGGGCGGTCCGGCCGGTGGCCCCGTGTCCGGCGTCGGTCCGAACGACCCGTGCCCGCCCACGCGGCAGCCCGTCTCGCCGGAGCGTGCGCCTTGAGGATCGCTCTCGTCGCCATGCTGGCCTGCTCGATCATCGCCGCCTGCAAGCCGCGCGACGACATGACCGCGACGGAGCGTCAGCAAGCCGCCGAGCTGAACGCGTCGTTTGCCCGCGAGCGAGGCCTGGCCATCGCCCAGGAGATCGAATACTTCCGCGATCCGCGCACGAACCTGTGCTTCGCCTATCTTTGGCGCAACACCAGCATCTCGCTCGTCGATTGCGCGCGCGTCGAAAAGTTCCTGCTGAACCCGGAACCGCCTCCGGCACCCGCCGAGGCTCCGCAAACGAAGACCGCTCCCTGATCAGGGAGCGGATTTTTCTTTTCGATTGACAGGTCGCCGGAAAACCGCTTTCGTGTAGCCAGTCCTTCGAAAGGAAGTCCATGAGATCGATCGAGGCGCTGTTGAAAGATGTCTGTCACGACCAGCGCGAGTCGTTCCGCACGTTCGCCCTGACCGGCGATCCGGCCGCGCTCGCCAGGATCCACTTCGAGAAATGTCCGGCCTGCGACTACGCCGTGGACGCGCTCGAGCTCGTCCCGGAAACTCCGAAACCTTCGGCGCCCTACGATCCCGCGGACGATCCGGTCCTGCTCGCCAATATCATCGTCGGCGGAATCCTCGGCATGGCAAGCCTCCTCACCACGCTCATCGGCATGACGGTGATTTTGAAGGAAGACCGCGGGATGGGGCAGCTTTGGGGCTGGGCGGGATTCTGTCTCACCTGCCTCATCATCGGCACGATGCTCCGCGTGGACGCAGGCCGAACGAGGCGCATGATGTCGAAAACCGCTCCCTGATTCAGGAAGCGGCTTTTTCTTTTCTCGGAAGCGCTTGGCCTCTCCATTTGCGGAAGTACGCGATCGCGCTCTGGATGTGGATGCGCGAGACCTTGTTGGTGAACGGCGCGAGGATCCAGCCAGTGTCGGCCGATTCGCGGCGATGGTAATGCAGGATCGAAGCGCCGGGGTAGTAGACGACCTTCCAGCCATTCGACCAGAAGCGGCGGCACCAGTCGGCGTCCTCGAAGTAGACGAAGAAGCGCTCGTCGAACATGCCTACGGAGTCGATGGCCTTGCGGCGCACGAACATCGCCGCGCCCTCGACCCAATCGACTTCCCGCGTCTCGCCGCCTATCTCGCCGCGCATGGCGTAGCGGTCGAGTTCCGTCCTCGCGCTCGCCAAGCGGCCGAGCGGCGTACGGCGGTAGATGGGGATCCAAGGCGTCGGGAAGCGGTGGACGGATTCCTGTCTCGTGCCGTCGGGGTGCGTGAGCTTCGGCGCGAGCACGCCGACGTCGGGATGCGCATCCATGTACGCCGCCATCGCCTCAAGCGAGCCGATCTCGAGCATCGTGTCCGGGTTCAGCACGAAGACGTAGCGGCCCTTGGCCTTGCGCATGGCGATGTTGTTGCCCGCGGCGAAACCGACGTTCTTCGGCAGCGCGAAAAGACGCGCTTCGGGGAAGCTTTCGCGGATGAGCGTCGGCAATCCGTCGCCGGAGGCGTTGTCGACGACCAGCACCTCGTAGTCGAGGAGCGGCGCGGCGCGGCGGATGGATTTCAGGCACTGCTTCACGAGCCCGCGCGTCCGGTAATTGACGATGATGATGGAGATATCCATATCAGGCGAACCATTTCCGGATCTCCTTCGGCGAGACCTTGCGCGCCTTCATGATGACGCGGCGCTTCTTCCACATCTTCGGCGCCAGCGCAAGCGCCTCCCAGTACGCGGCGAGCGCGCGGGGCGAAAACAGGAGCGTCGAGAGGAGCTTGCCGATCTCATGCGGGACGATCCAGAGCGCGTGCAGGCAGCGGCTCGACCAGTCGTCGTCCTTGGCGAGCATCAGCAGATGATTGCGCGTCGACAGGCGGTTCACCATCGCCGAGCGTCCGAGGCGGCGCCGGAACATCTCGACGAGTCCGGCCTTCTCGGCGCCGCCCGTGCCGCGGTAATGGTACGCCACGGCCTGCGGCACGTAGGCCGCCTTCCAGCCGAGCAGGCGCAGGCGCCAAGCGACGTCGACATCCTCCTTGTAGGCGAAGAAATCCGCGTCGAAGACCTCGCCAGAGACTTCGCGCAGCATGTCGATGGCTTCCGCGCGGTAGAGCGCGAGCGCGCCCGAGACGCCGAAGACTTCCGCCGGTTCGGCGTAGGCCGAGGAATCCCTCTCCCCGGCCCCGCGGTCGGCGACGCGGCGGCTCCGCTTCATGACGAGGCCCGCGGAATCGAGGACGTCGGTGAACTCGGGGTCGCCGCCTTCGACGCGGCTCCGCCGTACGCGCAGCAGCTTGCCGCAGGCGCTGCCGACCTCGTAGCGTCCGTCGACGCCGCGCGCGATCTTCTCGAGGAAGTCCGGCGTCAGGATGACGTCGGGATTCATCACGAGGACGTAGCGGTCGATGGAACTGCGGCCCTTCTTGTCGTCGTCGGCCCAGCGGTTGCGCGCCAGCTCGATGGCCTGGTCATGCGCCGCGCTGAAGCCGAGGTTCTTGAAGTTCCGAAGGACCGTCGCTTCCGGCAATCGGCCGCGCACGACGTCGACCGAACCGTCGGTCGAGGCGTTGTCGACGACGGTCAGCGTGAAGTCCTTGAGCGTCTGCGCGCGCAGCGATTCGACCGCGTCGCCGAGGACGCGGGCGCTGTTCCAGCTCACGACATGGATGGAGAATTTCGCCATACCCTACGTTCGGCTTTTGACCTCTTGTTTTTGACTTACGTGTTTCGGCGTCACCCAGAAGCCGAGGCGCTTGCCGAGCAGGAGGCGCGTCTGCGCCTCGATGGCCGGGACCGAGCCGAAGATGATGAAGGTGAACGGCAGGAGCATCCATTGCAGGAGCATCACGGCGTGCAGCCAGGAGCGCTTATGCGCAGGGCGAGCAGGCAGGAGCGGCAAGGACAGCACCGCCGAGACGAAGACGCCGAGCATGGCGAAGGACATGATCCATTGCAGCGTGAACGGCGCGTTCTGGAAGACGGCCTCCGAACGCCCGGTCGTATCGGCGATGAAGAGCGGCAGCCAGCCGAGGATGAAGATGAGGACCGGCGCGGTCGCCCAAGTATACATGCCCTCGCTCAGGTTCCAGAGCGTCGATCGGCGCTTGGCGGCGGGAATCTTCCGGTTGGCGCGGAAGTTCAGGACCAGATACGGGAAATGCTCGACGCCCCAGGCCCAGCGGCGCTGCTGCTTGTAGAGGTTCATCAGGCTGCCGAGCCAGGTCGGCGCCATGACGGCGTCCATCGAGACGGGCACGTACAGCGGCACGACGCGGTAGTCGCCATCGTATTTCAGGAAGCATTGCAGGAAGATGCGCGAATCCTCGGAGACGACGTCGCGCTGCCAGAAGCCGACGTCCACGAGCGCCTTGAACGGCATGCTGTGCGACGAGAAGGTGAAGAGCCGGTCCGGGCGGACGAGCTCGGAGAGCAGCCAGAAGGTGGTGCCGAAGGCCGCGATGCGCACGATGGCCGGCGCGTCCCAGATGTTGTTGGAATAGAGCACGACCGGCTGGTACGAACAGCGCAGGCGGTCCGGCGTCTCCAGGTACGTCTTGGCCAGGTGCGCGAAATACTGCGGATGCGCGATGGTGTCGACGTCGAAGGTCGAGACGATGACGTCCTCGTACGGGATGCCGAGCTCGTCGACCGTCTTCCGCGCGATCGGACCGGCATGATGCAAGTTCGAACCCTTGCCGGCGATCTCGCCGACGATGTCCGAAGGATGCGCGGATACGACGAAGCGGAGGAAACGTTCGCCGAACTCGCGGCGGATCGTCTCGGCGCGCTCCAGGAAGGCCTCGCGGCCGGCGCGCTCCTCGCCCGCCAGCACGACGATGATCGTCTTGGGGTCCGCCTTGGCCGCGACGAGGCTGCGGAAAGTGGCGCGCAAGATCTCGATGTCTTCCTTGTACGTCGGCAGGAAGATGAGGTGGCGCAGCTTGGCGGCGCCGGGCGCGTCCTTCAGCGAAGATTCCCAGTCGACGTCGAGCGCGCCGCGATGGCGCCGCCAGGCCGTCGTCAGGAAGATGACGAAGTACAGTACGCGCAGGAACCAATAGAGGTCGAAGGCGATGATGAGATAGACCGCCGCCATCGGGTTCAGGACCGACAAGACGACCGCGCCGGCGAGCGTGACCCAGACGAGCGCCGCCGGGACGTGTTCCAGGCGGCGGTGCAGCTTCCGCTGAGCGGGCGTGTAGTCGGAGGGCGTCAGCGCGCGATCCATGTCTTTTTCTTCTTGCTGATCGTGATGTTGGGCTCTCCGGCGTAGATCGGCGCCACGGTGCCGCGCGGCGCGAACGAGGAGGACGGGATCGCCGCCGCTTCTTCAGGCTTCATTTCGCCGACCGCGGCGATATCGGCGCCGAGGGAGCGCGCGAGCGCGGTCGCGACCGCCACGCGGCGGCGCACGTTCGAGAAGCCTCCCGGCCCGCGGTCGACGGCGAGCTCGCGGATGACGGACGTATCGGACTTGGCGGACTTCAGGGCGCGCTCAAGGAGCGCGAGAAGATCGTCGGTCCCGCCGCCTTCGACGCATGACAGCACCCTTCCGTCTCGCGAAAGAGAAACCGAGACTCCCCCTTCGGCGATGGCGCCGAAGTACACCCTCATACCGCAGCAGCTTCGGGAGCGGCGGAGTGGAAGAACTCGTCGATGAAGACGAGCTTCGGCTGATCGAGCACGCCGTAGAGGAAGCGGTCCATGACGTCCATCCGGTAGCGCATCTCATCCTCGTCCAGCACGGTGAAGTTGATCTCGTGTCCGAACTCGATCTCGAACTTGCGTATGAGGTCCGTGAGTTTCTTGCGGTCGACGCGGCCGACGATGAAGACATCGGTCAGCGATTCGCCGCGATCCATGAAGCGCCCCGTCAACGCGAAATATCCGATGCGGCCGACGGACTGCAGTTTCTTCACGAAATCCTTCTCGAGGAGGACGCGCGATTTCACGAAGAGCGCGCGGAGTTCGGGGATAAGCACCGAGTTGGGCTTGAGGCGGTAATGCTTCTTCTGGACGGATTTCGGCGCCGACACTCCGACGATCTCGACCAGTCCCAGAGCTTCGAGATTCTTGAGCTCGTGGCGGATGGCGTTGATCTGGACGTCGAGGCGGCGGGTCAGTTCCCGGACGAAAAAACTCGTCTCCGGGTTCTGGAGGAACGTCCGTAGAAGCTGGGTCCTGGTCTTTGAACCAAAGAGTTGTTCAAGCATGGTTGGCCTCTGAACTCCGCCTATTGTATACTGAAGACGCAGACAGGTCAAAATGGCGCCCATAAGCATAGGAGAAATCCACGTTCCGGGGGGTGCCGGGCTCGCCTCGGCACGTACGCTGACCCTCACTTCGACGCCGTCCGACGACGGCTGTCTGGAGCTGTTTTTCGGAATGTTCGCCGCCGAGACTCCTAAGCGCGTGCTCGAGAAGCTTTGCGACAGGCTCTCCGATGAGTTCAGGCCGATCTTCTTCCGGCCCGGCGATCCCGAAACGCGTTTCGAGGCGGCCCTGAAACAGGCCAACAAGACCGTCCTGGCCTTCTTGTATGAGCACGGACTTTCCCTGCCCGGCATCAAGCTCCGCGGCGCGGTCGCCGCGCTCGTCGACGGGAAACTCTATGCGGCTTCGCGCGGCGCCGTCCGCGGCACGCTCTACGTCCCGGGCGGCGCAGGTCTCGCCCCCTATGCGCTCTTAGACGACGCGGGCGAGAAGGCCGGCGAGCCGAAGTTCTTCACGTCTCTCCAGGCAGGCGCCTTCCCTGACGGCGCGCGCCTTGTCCTTGCCACGTCGGAACTGTTCCAGGCGCTCGACGACGGCTTCGTCGACGTCACGCTCGGCCAGGCGGACTTCGCCAAGGCCTCCCGCGAGATCAAGCACGCGCTGCGCGCGGGACGCTACCCGGTCTCCATCCTCTCGCTTTCTTCGCCGACGCCGGTCGGGGCCTTCTCGACATCGCCCGCCGAAGCCGTGCCGAAGTCCCTGCGCGCCGCAAAGGCGCCCGCCGCGCGGATAGCGCCCGCCCCGATCGTCGGGCCCGACATCGGCGAACTCGCGGCGCGCGGACTGCGCGCCGCCCTGCTCTTCGCGGGAAGCGCCCTCGCCGCCGTCTTCGGGTGGCTCTGGTGCATCCTCCGCGCCGTCGCGCTGGCGCCGCTGCGCGCTCCGCGCCTCGTCGCCGTCCTCGCGAGCCCGGACGCGCGCGCGAGCCTCGTCGACGCCTGCCGCTCCGCGCCGGACCGCTGCATGGCCGCGGCCGTCGAGCGCCTGAACGCCCTGCCCGCGCAAAGCCGCAATCACTTCCTCGCCCTCCTGCTCGTCGGCGCCGTCTTCGCGCATGGCCTGCTCTTCTCCGTCCGGCACGACCTCTCGCTCCGCGACGCGAAGGCGTACGAGGCATCGCTCGCCGAACTTCAAAGCCTCGAAGGCGATTTCGAGGCCGGCATCATCTATGATGACGAAGGCCGCGGGCGCGAGCTGCTCGCGCGCATGGAGGCTATCGCTGCGGCGCTCCCAGCCGAGACATCGTCTCAGAAACTGGTGAAGGAAGAAGCGGACGCCGCTATCGTCCGCGCTCGGGAGAAGCTCCGCCGCGTCGTCACGCTCGATAATCCGGCGGTCTTCTCGAAAATCGAAGGCGCCGCCGCAGCGGATCATTCGGCGATGGCGTGGTTCGACGGGAAGCTTTACGTCTTCTCGTCGACGAGCGGCCGCGTGCGCGTCATCTCTTCCGAAGGCGCGGCTGCGGCCGATCCGGACGTCGCGGCGCTCGGCTCAGGCGTGGCGTACGCGGCGGCGGCGCGTACCGGCTTGATCCTGAAGGATGACTCCGGCAAGACGGTCTACTGGAACCCGGAGACGAACGAGACGGTCGAATATCCCGATGCGGGCCTAGGCGCCTCGCCGATCCTCTTCTATCAAGCCCGACTCTACTCGGCGGCTTCAGACGGTACCGTCACGCGCCGTTCCGTCGCGGCTTCCAGCCTCGGCTCGTCCTCCGACGTCCTGCGCGGCGCTCCAGCAGACGCGACAAGCATAGCGACCGACGGCGCGGTTTACCTGTTATATAAGGACGGTTCGACTCGCAAATACATGAAAGGCGCCGTCGTCGCCGAATACGCCGCGGCCCCGATCGATCCTCCTGCCTTGGCCGCCGGACAGCTTTGGGCATCGGCCGATTCCGACAAGCTGTTCTTCATCGACGAGGACGGCGGCCGCGCCTTCACCGTCGACAAGGCCAGCGGCCGCCTGCTTGCCCAGATGACCTCACCGAAATTCCAAGGCCTCCTGGCCGGCACGCCCGACGAGAAAGGCCGCACGTTCTACCTCCTGGCCGGCGACGGCACGATCTACGCGGTGCCGATCAAATGACGAGCCGGCAAATCAAATGACCTAGCATTGCCGGCGAAGTCACCCCGATGAAAATCGGAGTCTAGATCACTCATACGTAGAAAAAAGGACCGACCCGAGAGGGCCGGTCTTATTCGAACCTGACGAAGCGCTGCAAAGTCCCGATCTTGAGGATCGACGCGCGCATGATCGCGTGCCTCCTGTAGTTCTCGGGAGTCGCCTGCGGAGTCGACGAGGTGAGGCGTAGGCCAAGGGCGCTCTCGGCACTGCCGCTCCAGCGGTTGAAACGGATCGTCTCGCCTTCCGGGTCGTACGTGCCGTCAGGAGCGAGTCGACGGGCCGCTACTCGCTCCGCGTATGCCTCGTATTTCTCATCACATTCGAAGATGCCGCCATAGCCGTAGAGCCGCCGCTCCGTCCAGGAGATGTGATCGCTGTCGCTGCGACATGATTCCTCCACGACGAACGCCGCGGTTGCCCGGACGGCGTCGCGTGCCGATTCCTCGTGCGCATTGAGCTTCAGTCCGTCGTCGTCCGTCACCCAGACGGGGCGGTTCGCCTCGTCCTTGCGGCGCCAGCCGTTCTCGAAGGCGGCGCAGGTGATGACGTCGCCGATCTTCGGGATACCGATGCGTTCTTCTGACATGGTTCCTCCTGCGCCCAGTTCTCCATATTCCGAAGTCCTCGTCAAGACCCTCAAAACCCCTCGCGGGCAAAAGTATCCGGTCGCGCATTTTTGCACGCATCAAAAAATCCACCGTGCAGCGGTGGATTTTCGTTCCTGGGGTCTGGATCCCGGCATTCGCCGGGATGACCTTGAAATAACGCGACAGCGTTATTTCAAGGTCACCTTCGCGCCGGCCTCTTCGAGGGTCTTCTTGGCGGCTTCGGCTTCCTCCTTGGAGACGCCTTCCTTGACGACCTTCGGGGCGCCGTCGGCCAGGTCCTTGGCTTCCTTGAGGCCGAGGCTGGTGAGCGCGCGGATGGCCTTGATGACGCCGATCTTGTTGGCGCCGGAGTCCGTCAGCTCGACGGTGAAGGAGGTCTGCTCTTCGGCGGCGGCAGCGCCGGCGGCCGGGGCGGCGGCCATGGCCATCATCGGAGCGGCGGCGGAGACGCCGAACTTCTCTTCGAGGACCTTGACGAGCTCAGCGAGGTCGAGGACGGACAGCTTTTCGATGGACGAGACCAGGGAAGCGAACTTCTCCGGCACGACCACGTCTTTCATGTCAGACATAGTATCGGTTGAATGTTTTTTCTTAAGCGGCGGCCTTCGAATCCTTGATCGCGTTCATGACGTTCACGAGACCGCGGAGATTGCCGGCCAGGACGTTGACGAAGCCGGAGACCGGAGCGTTGAGGGTGCCGACCAGCTTGGCCAGGAGTTCCTGCTTGCTCGGGAGCTTCGAGAGCGCCTTGATGGCGGCGGCGTCGACAAGCTTGCGCTCGAGCACGCCGGCGACGATCTTGAGCGCTTCGTGCTCCTTGTAAAACTCAGCGGCGAGCTTGGCGGGAGCGACCTCGTCGGACATGCCGGTGATCATCACCAGCGCTCCTTCGAGCTTGGCCGGGTCGACGTTCTCATAACCGGCCTTGGAAAAGGCGAGGCGCATGAGAGTCTTCTTCGCGACGAGGACGCGGACATCCTCCTTGCGGGCCTTGTTGCGGAACTCGGTGGCTTCCTTGACGGTCAGCCCGCGGAAATCCGCGAACACGACCGACTTGGCGCCCTCGAGCTGACCCGTGAGATCCGCGAGGGTCAGTTCTTTCTGTTGTTTGGACTTTGCCATGTGCTGATTGCGTGTGTCAGGTGGAGTGGATCCCGGATATCGCTGCGCGATTCCGGGACGAACGGCCGGCAGATGACGCTATCGTCATATTGCGCCGTCCGTTCACCACAATGTTTCGACCTTTTAGTAACAAAATCTGCGTTCCTTGTGAGACCGCAGACGCGAGGACGACGGGAAAACCCGCCGTCAGCGTTTGCCTCGATAGGATCGGATCGGCAGATCCGGTTTAGCGCTCCCAGCCGGGGGCGACCTATAGTCTTCGGTAAACGAGAAGTTGTTATCCAGAGGCTACATCAAGGCCCGAAAACCGTCAAGGCGCGTCGCTCGCGAGCGACGCGCCAAGACGTTCAAAGCCCCCGTCCACACCATTGGTGGACGGGGGCTGACAGAGGGCCTAGCGGCCGCGGCGCTCGAGGCGCAGGCGGCTCTTGTGGAGCTCGTGGCTGCGAGACCTCGAACTCCATAGGCGGTTGTTCCGGCGGGTATACGTACCGAGTTCGCCGATGACCGCCATCCGGGAGCTCACGCACGCCGACTCCAACTCACCAAGCTCGAAATCTGCATCGGCCGCGTTTGTCAGGCGGGCGACCTGGTTCTGCCATCGCCGCTCAGCCTCCTCGATGGGCCCATCGATCTGGAGCGCGCGATGGGCGTCCTCCAGGAATTCGATGACGCCATCATCGACTGGGAAACCTGCTTGGACAAGGACCCTGCCGTCCGGGCTGGCCGTCGCGATCAAGCTCGACATAGTTGGTGCCTCCTTACAAAGGTTCGGATTTGCTGGTTTTTGGCCGAAATGGCTCGTCAGGTACGACTTGCCATCTGAATATCTTGGTAACGGCATGATAGCACGAAACGACATTTTTGTCAATAGTAAATGACAAAAAAGCCCCCTATGGTTGGGGGCGCTTGGGCGGGACGAGCTTGAGGCTCTTGGAGATCTTGTCGACCTCGGCGAACGCTTCTGCCTTCATCGAGGCGGGGCTGACGGAAAAGATCAGCACCCAGTAGTCGGCGGTCGGGTCGCCGAGGTGGCGGATGAGGCACTTGGCGGCCATCTTCACGCCCTTGTCCTCCCCTTCCAGCGTGAAGGAGCCTTCCGAATCCGACGGATAGACGGGGTTCGTCACGCCGGTCACGCGGAAGACCATGGGGGCCGAGAGCATCATCATCGCCCAACGGTTCACCTCGTCCTCGACGACCGAGTTGAGCTCGGCTTCGCGGAAATACAGCGCGATGGCGGCGCCGCGGACGTCCTGGTGCTGGAGGACGATCGGGTCGCCGGCCTTGCGATCGAGCGGCGCCCAGACGCCAGCCGTGACGAGTACGGCGGCGCGTCCGCCCTCGATGGGCGCGACGACGGCGCGGATGACGGGGCGGTCGGGCTTGGAGACGCCCCTCGGGGCGCCGCCGCAGCAGGCGAGGACGAGGGCACAGGCGAGCGCGAGCGGGATGGGACGCATCGTGGCCTCCTACGAAAGGTCTGACGCAGGTTTAGCACGCCGACGCCTTCCGGTCAACGAAAAAGCCCCCGCTCTCAGAGGGGGGCGACGCTGTCGAGCATGGACATCGGTCCGGCGATGTTGGCGTCATAGGCGTCCGCCGGCGCGATGACCGCATACAAGAGATAGCGCTTCTGGCCGCTGCCGATCTCCTGGACGCCCTGGTATACCTTGATCTTCGTGCCGTCGTCCTTGGATTCCTCGGACGTGAATGACCATCTTCCGCTTGGTTCCTGCGCGAGCGCGCCGGTCGCTCCGGCTGGCAGGGAGCCGGCGATGTACTTGTGTAAGGCCTCGGCTATGGCCTTGAGATCAAGGTCGTCGCTGCTGACGGGGCGGAGGAAGACCGCGACTGGCACGTGCGGAAGGAAGAGCATGAACTGCATCGAGCCGTCGTCCTGGGGCAGTGGCTTGCCCTGCCAGCCATTGCCGGGGAGGGTGAGCTTGAAGCCCAGGGCGTTGAACTTGAGGGTCGCGCCATCCTGCTCGACTGCCGGCTTCTCGGCCGTATCCGGCGTCTTCGCGATCTTCTGATCCTGCTTGAGCGGCGGGTTCGACGTCTTGGGGCCAGACGCGGCGGCGGAGCCGCAGGCGGCCAGGGTGAATGCCAACAGGACTGCCAGGATTCTCATCATCTCGGACTCCTTGGAAAGGGACTTCGTCCAATCTAAAGGAGCGTACGGATTCCGTCAAACGAAAAGCCCGCCGTTCAGGCGGGCAGGAGTCCGAGAATCTCTTCCGCGCGTTCGTCGACGCTCGTCGACTGCAGACGGTGTACGCGCTCGCGCGGGATTCCCAGCTGGATCAAGGCCTTGTGGATCCCGATATCGACCTGCCGCTGGATCTCGAGGTCGACAGGCCGCATGGCGTCGCCGACCAGCGGGAAGACGCCGATCGGGAAGTAGACGAAGCGGTCGATCAGGCTGACGCGGCGCCTGGCCGCGGCGCGCACCAGGGGTTCGAGCTGATCGTCGAGCGGCTTGTCGCGCAGGGTCAGGAAGTACGCCAGCTGATCGACGCCTGCGCGATCGGCCACGGAATGCCGACGGTGGTCCAGGCCGGGGTTCATGGCCGGGTCGGCGATGCTCGACGCGTTGAGCGAAGCGAGGGCCAGGACGCCGATGCCGTACTGTCCGACGATGTCGAACGGACTGGCGAGCCCGAAGATCTCCGTCAGGCGCCGCACGTTCTCATCGTGGAACGTCATGTCGGGACGAAGCGTCTTCAGGCGTTCGAGCGCGGTCGTCTTGCCGACGCCGTGGGATCCGATGAGTCCGATGTGCATGATTCCTCCAGGCGGGCATATTGGCAGGAAAACGGCGGTCCGTCAAACGAAAAATGACGCCTGGCGTCATGCAGTGCGGGGCGAAGCGAGCAGCTCGTACGGCTTGGTCGTGCCGTCGGCGTGACGGATGCGGGCGCGCGTCTCGTCGCGGCTGAGACGGCGCGCGGCGTCGAGTCGCTGGATCGGGAGGATCACGCCGATCGAGCTGATCTCCCAGATCGGGAACTTCCTCGTGAGAAGCCACTCGGCCTCGCCGAAGACGCCCTTGCCGAACATGCCGTCGCGGAACGGCAGGAAGACGCCGCCTTGGCAGGTCGGCAGGATCACCTCGAAGAAGTACCCCATGCCGGTAGGCTTGCCGTCGCCGTCGACGCGCGTCTTGGCGTACGCCTCATAGGCGGCGGAATGCTCCGGAGCGTCGGGGTTGACGATTTCCCAGGAAGGGAAGGCCGGTCCGATGACGCTGAGCAACAGCTTCTGGAACGGCGTGCCGTAGACGTTGACGGGATGGCCGAAGTAGAGGCGCTTCGTGCGTGGCGTTTCGTGCACTGGCTGGGGCGGTTCGATCATGTAGTCTCCTTGGAAAGGTCTGCCGACAGGATGCGCCGGGGCGCATGCACCGTCAACCGATGACGGTCCCTTGGAACGGCTTGCCGTCGAGCGCCTTGCCGATCTCGGAGAGCGAGCGGCCTTCGATCATCTTCACTTCCAGGCCGATGCGTTCGGCCATCTTGGCGGCGACGGGATCGAAGGGCACGTTGGCGCCCGGATCCCAGCGGTTCCCGACCATGCGGCGGAAGGCCTTCCAGCCGATGTATTCGAGCGGCTTCGCCTTCGGATCCTTGCGCGGGTCCGCGCTGTAGACGTGGTCGATGTCGGAGAGGTTCAGCACGGTCGTGGCGCCGAGGCTCGAAGCCAGGAGCGTCGCGCAGTAGTCGGTCGACCAGCCCGGTTTCCAGCCTGCGGCGATGAGCACCGGTTCGCGGAAGGACGGCGGCGCGAGCGGGTTCTTCACCACGGTCGCGTGCGCCATCTTGCGGAAGATCGTGCGGAGCAGGTGCGCGTTCAGGCGCGTGGAGTGGATGCCGATCCAGTCGACGTCTTCGCGCGAGAGCGGTCCGACGGCGCGGGCGGCCTTCTGATAGCTGCGGGCCGTCGAACCGCCGCCGCATATCAAGACGAAGCGCTCGCCCTTGGCGACGCGCTTCGCGATGAAGATCCTGAAACGCCGGAGGAACGCCGCGTCAATCCCGCCTTTCGGGACGATGAGGGAGCCTCCGAGAGAGATGATGACGGGCGCTTTCTTCATCTACTTCTTGTTGAAATCCTTGGGGAGACTCTTCCGGTTTATCGAGACTTTGCCCCGGAACGAGCTCGGCGTGCGGTAGCCGGGGCCTTTGCGGTTGCCGCCGAAGCTGCGGGAGTTGTTCTTACTCATGGCGCGAGAGTTCGAGGCGGGCGATGTTCTCGACATAGCGCTTGGAGAGGTCGGAGCCGCCCATGGAACTGAGATCGTCGGCCTGCCGGAGGTAGACCAATCCGCAACCGAGCGCGGCGATGACCAGCGCGGCGACGTTACGGTCGGACGGGCCCATAGACATGCGGACCGCGAGCGTCGAAAGCGCCGCCATCGAGAGGAGAAGGTTCCAGAGGCTCGCTGACATACTGCTCGCCCAGAGTTCCTGGATGCGCTGGCGGGCTCCGGCGACGATACCGGCGGACTCCAGCAGTTCACGGTAGAGGACGCGCTCCTTCTCGGTGTCGAGCGACGGGATCTGATAGAGGTGGTAGCTGAACTTGCGGAAGGCGCCGTTCGTCAGCTGGTACTGCGAGAAGTCCTTCTTGTCGAAGGACGTCAGGTAGCCGTAGAGGTGGCCGTGCAGATCCGTGAACCACTGGCGGTGACGCTCGCCGCCGAGGTTCTTGCCGAGGTGATAGACGCGGCGGAGCTTGTTGAGTTCGACGGCGACTTCTTCCACGAGGTCGTCGCGGCGCGAGAGCGCGCGGTGCGCGGAGAAGCCTACGATGACGCCGGTCAAGACGACGGCGGCGGCGGCAAGTTCGGCCGAGCCGGCCTGGACGGGGCCGATGAGCGTGATGCCGAACGCGACCGCGAAGACGAGCAGGAGATTCTTGTTCATCGACATATCAATAGTCTTTTGAAAGCGAGGAGTTGGTGATCCAGCTGACGGTCCAGAGGACGAGCGCGCCCCAGAAGGCGGCGGCGAAACCCGAGACCTGGAACCCTTTGACGAGGGTGGAGACGAACCAGAACAGCAGCGCGTTGATCACGAAGGTGAAGAGGCCGAGCGAGAGCAGGTTGATCGGCAGGGTCAGGAAGACCAGGATCGGCCGGATGAGCGCGTTCACGATGCCGAGGACAAGCGCCACGATGAGCGCGGAATAGAAGCCGTCGACCGTCACGCCCGGCACCACGCGGGTGACGAGCAGGAGGGCCAGCGCGTTCAGGATCCAGCGGAGAAGGAGCTGCATATCAGATGAGGCGCGGCTGACCGTCATCCTCGTCCTCGTCCTCGTCCGAGGCCGCGCCGCCGTCGGCGAAGTCGGAGAATTTCTCCTTGATCTGCGTGACCTTGTTCTCGACTTCGGCCAGGCGCGAACGGCACTTCTTGGCGAGCTCGAGTCCGCGCTCGAATTTCTTCAAGCCTTCCTCGAGATCGACTTCGGACGCCTCGAACCACTGGACGATGTCTTCCAGTTCCTTGAAGGCTTCGGCGAAATTGGCTTTCTTGGCTTCTTTGACGGACATGGTATTTCCCCCTCTTGAAGCAAGAGGGGCAGGGGGAGTTATGCTCGAGGGGATAACCCCTCCGGCCTTCGGCCACCTCCCCTTGCGTCAAGGGGAGGATTCAATGGACCGTACATCTGCTTGCAAGGTTCCTTTGGCCAATTGTACGGCAATCGCGGCGCCGGTGTCCAAGGAGGCGGCGTCACGGAGGACCTTGCCGTCCGCGCCGCGGACGATGGCGTATCCCCTTCTTAAGACGGCGGCGGGGTCGAAGGATTTCAGCAGGCGTTCGTCGCGCTCGACGGCGCCGACGAGCTTCTGGACGCGGGATTCGAAACCGAACAGGCAGCGTTCAAGGTCCGACATCACGGCGTCGAACTCGTCGCGCGCGGCGCGGACGTGCGATTGCAGCTGGTTCTCGATGTCGGTGAGCCGGTGCGACCTTGCGGCGATTTCCTTCTCCAAGGCGCGCTCCATCGTGCGCTCGAAGGCTTCGATCTCGCGGGCGACGTCGCGGCGGTCGGGCGTCAGGCGTTCGGCCGCGTTCGAGGGCGTCGAGGCGCGCACGTCGGCGACGAAATCAGCGACCGATTCGTCGCGCTCGTGACCGACGCCGACCACGACCGGGACCTTCGAGGCGAAGACGGCGCGGGCGACTTCCTCGGAGTTGAAGGCGTGCAGGTCCTCGAGCGAGCCGCCGCCGCGCGTGAGCACGATGACCTCGGCGAGTTCCGGATGCGCGTTGAAGTACGCGAAGGCGCCGACGATGTCGCCCACGGCGTCTCGGCCCTGCACCTGGACGTGCGCGGCGGCGATCTTCACCCCGCCCCAGCGGTTGCCGAGGATGCGCAGGAAATCGGTGTAGGCGGCGGATTCCGTCGAGGCGATGAGTCCCACGCGTTCGGGGAAGCGCGGAATGGCGCGCTTGCGGCCGGGCGCGAACAGGCCGTCGCCTTCGAGCTTCTTCTTCATCAGTTCGAAGGCGCGCTTCAGGGCGCCCTCCCCCACCATCTCGACGCGCTCGACCGTCACCGAGAACTTGCCGCTCTTGGCGTAAATCTTCGGCAGGCCGTGGACGCGCACCTTCATGCCGTCCTCGAGCGGCTGCTTGAGCTGCCAGGCGGTCGCGAAGCACGACACGACGGCGTTCTCGTCCTTCAGCAGGAACCAGATCCATTTGCCTTGGCTCACGTGATATTCGGCGACTTCGCCCTCGATCGTCACGCCCTGCGGGAAGACCTTGTCGGCGAAGACGATGTTCAGCGCGTCGACGAACTGCGAGACGGTCAATGCTTGGGGTTCGGGCATAGCGCGACCATCGTACATCATTGACAAAGGCGTGGAAAACCGCTACGTTCGAGGCAGTCCGTACCTTCCACCAAAGGAGCGACCGTGCCGAATCCCGAATCCACGCCGCCTGCCGATTCCATCGAGAACGTCCGCAAGGACAAGCTCGGCATCTTCGGCCCCCGGGCCAAGCTCGTCCCCTACACCGGCGTGACCGGCTTCATGTCCGTGGCGGACGTGAGAGCGGTCGCCGCCGACGCCTACACCGCGAGCGGCTTCGACACGCCGACCCGCGGCGGCCGCAAGCTCGCCATCGGCGTGCTCGCCAGCTGGAAGACGCTCAACGGCGAGCCGCCGGGCCAGCCCGGACGCTACCCGAAGCTCGAAGACATCCGCGCCGTCATCGACGCCGCCGCGGAGACGTATCATCACCGCGCCGTCTGGCAGCCCGAGGGAGAAGGCGCGTCCTTCGACCTCAAGACGCGCTGCCTGCGGATGATCCACTACTCCAGCAAGGAGCCGAACCTGTCCGCCCAGATCGACCGCCTGTGCGAGATCGCCGGGCCGAACCTCGATGGCTTCCAGCTCAACATGACCTGGCCGCGCGAGGACGAGATCCGCGCGCTGGCGCAGGCCCGCCCGACGCTGCGGCTCATCCTGCAGATCAACAGCAGGATGTACTCGGGCGTCTCGCGAAGCCCGCAGCTGCTGGCGACCGAAGTCGCGAAGAAGTATTCGCCCTGGGTCACCGACGTGCTCTTCGACATGAGCGGCGGCTTCGGCCTGTCCGCCGACCTCGCCGAAGCGGAGTACGCGCTCGAAGCGCTCTATACGACGCTCGGCGGCGCGGACGCCGGCGGCATCAGCATCGGCGTGGCGGGAGGCCTCTGCTGGCAGTCGGTCGTCGGGCTGAAGCGCCTTTTCGACCGCTGGCCAGACCTCTCAATCGATGCCGAAGGACGCCTGCGCGACAAGACGACCGACGCGCTCAACCGCGAGATGGCGCGCGAGTACGTCCGCCGCGCGGCGGGCGTGATGCCGCATCGGACTCCGAAAACCGAAACGACCCCGTGAAGGGTCGTTTTTCATTTTGCTTCAAGAGGGGGATTCGTTTTTCCTCCCCTTGAAGCAAGGGGAGGCGGGAGGGGTTATTCGGCGATGATGAGGACCTCGTTGAGGTCGCTGACGGAGAAACCGGGCCGGCGGCCGCCGCCGATCGCGTAGATGCGGTTCTTCCAGGCGACGGCGGCGTGGCCGTGCCGCGCGCTCAGCATCGGCAGCGCGAGCGTCGACCACGACATCTTCTTCGCGTCGAGAACCTCGATTTCGGCGACGTTGCCTTGCTTGGATTCGCCGCCGAGGACGTACGCCGCTCCGCCGAGCGCGGCGGCGGCGTGTCCGCTGCGCGGAAAGGCCATGTCCGGCGCGGTCTCCCACGCCTGGCGCTTCGGGTCATAGGCTTCGGACGCGCCGAGGCTTTTCGCGACGGAACCGCGCCGCCCGCCGAGCGCGAATATCTTGCCTCCCGCCGCGGCGGCGGCGAGATAGGCGCGCTGCGTCGGCATGGACTTGAGGCCGTTCCAGCCGCCGCGCGCCGGATCGAAATACTCGATGGCGTCGTCGGCGCCGGCTGTCGTGACGCCGCCCATGACGTAGACGGTCCCGTCGAGCGCGGCTGCCGCGGCCGCTCCGCGGAAGTCATTCAGGCGTCCGAGCTGTTCCCAGGCGTCCTTCTCGGGATCATAGGCGTAGACGTCGTCGATATGGCGCGAAGCCAGGCCCGTCAGGCCGCCGATGACGTAGATCTTCTTGCCGTCCGAAACGACGGCGGGATGATGGACGGCTTGCGGCAGGCGCGGTATGGAGCGCCAGGCGTCGGCGCCGATGTCGTAGGCCATCGCGGAGGAGAGCGTGCGGAAAAAACCGTCGATGCCGCCGACGACGTAGATCGTATTGCCCAGGACGGCGGCGCCGAACTCCGCGCGCGGGAACGGCATCGGCGCGACCGTCTCCCAGTGCGTGCCGGTCCCGCGTTCGCCGATCGGCGTCGTGGTGGCTGAAGCGTCCTCCGGGAAGAAGTGCGTCACGGCGGGATCGCGCCGCGCTCTCGCCCAATCCCAGCCTTGGACATAGTGCAGGTACGTCCCGACGCAGACGAGCGCGAACAGGAAGGTGAAAATCTTACGCATGCTCGTCCCAGCGCTTGCGGCCTTTCTTGATGTCGGCCAGGAGGAACTTCGCGCCCGTGTTGTCCTTGGGGTTGAGCTTGAGGAGTTCTTCAAAGCGTCTTTCCGCCTCCTTGGTGTCGCCGCGCCGATAGGCCGCCAGCGCGAGGCCGTGGAGCGCACGCAGCAGCGAGCGGTCATGCGGCGCGTCCCATTCGACGTGCGTCGGCATCCTGCCGTTGAAAGCCTTCAAGGCTTCCTTGAGAGCTTTCGCGTGCATCTCCTCGGCGTCGTCCAAGCGCTTCTCGTGGAACGCGATCGTGCCGAGGCCGTTCAGCGCGTCGGCATGGCGCGGATCGCCGGCGAGCACGCCCAAGAACGCCTCTTCGGCTTCGCTCAACATGCCCGACTGCAGCGCGGCCCAGCCGGCGGCGAAAAGATGTTCGATCTCTTGCGGAGGAAGTCTTACGTCTTTCATATCAAGTCTACCGAGCTTCACCCGATATTCCCCCTTCGAGTCCTTCGCACTTCTGGACGCACATCAGGATGCAGGCCTCGGCGTCGGGCGGGCAGGCGGAGGCGCATTCGTTCCAGGTGCCGCCGGCTTCCTCGCATGAAGATCGGTCCGTGACGGGTTCCTCCGACGGAAGTTCGGCGTTCGCCGCGTCAGGGATGCCCTCGACCTGGTCCAGAGCGTTGGTATAGAACCACGCTCCGACCGCCAGTCCGGCGAGCGCGAGCGCGATGGCGAGGAGATGCGTGATGGGCGGTCGTTCTTTCATATCACTGGAGGCATTTCTTGACCGCGGCTTCTTCCTGCGTGGTGTAGTTCCCGGACAGCACGGCCGAGACGCGGTCGCCCGAGATCGATGCGCTGAGGCACAGCATCTGCCGGGGCGTAAGCTCCTTGGCCTTTTCCTTCAGCTGCGCCGGCGTCATGCCCTTCAACGACTCGACATCGATCGATGGCGCGGAAGTGGCCGCTTTCGGAAACGTCTCCGCTGAAGAAGCGGCAGCGGGCCCGTCGATCCACGCGAAACTGCGTCCCGTCAGACGGTATCCGGCGTAGACGCTGGCTGAAAACCACAGGAGCGCGAGGAAAAAGGCGCCGGCTTTCATAATCACTTCGCGTACTGGTTCATGAGCGTCTCAAACGCCTGGGCCTGGATGTTCTCCAGGAGTTTCGGCAGAGGATTCGCGAGCAAGACCCATAGGACCCCGCCGAGCATGAGGCCGTAGAAGGCCAGCTGGACCATCAGCTTCAGGACGGTCAGGACCTTGATGAGCGTGTCGAGGCCGCTGGCGGCCGGGTTGGGATTTTCATTGAGCATATGCCGGTATCGTACCATGGACGAGGCCGCCCTTTACAGGGGCGGACGATACGGATAGCATGAGTCAAAACAATCATATGGACGCCTGCTGCAAACACGACGACAAGGACGCGAAGAAGGACGGAGCCGAAAAGGGATGCTGCGAAGCCTGCCCGGACAAGGGCTGCGACGGCTGCGACTGCTCGAAGCCGGAAAACGCTAAGGGCGGCTGCATGGGCGGCGCGTGCGCGTGCGAAAACGGCCGCTAAGGCGGCCGTTTTCTTTTCGCGTGCCGGACCACGGCATTCGTGGTAAAATCAGCAGGCAATCGTGCCTGTGTATGAGCGAATTCCGCCTCTGGGTCCATAGGAAGGTCGCGCGCCTCGACGAGACGCGCGAACGAAGGTTCGTCGCGCTCGCGTCGGCCCTGATTTTCGCCGTCCTATCGCTCGGCCCGCAGGCGCTCCGCATCGTCGACGCCGCCATCGACTCTCCCGATATCAGCATCGATGAGCTCGGTGCGGAGCCGCTCCTCAATCCGGTGCGGTTCAAGGCGACGGTCCTGAACGCCATCGTCAGCCAGGTACAATTCCTGGTGCTGGACGCATCCGGCGCGAGTACGTCCGTTCCTGGCCACCACGCCGACACCGTAGGCCTGTCTCTTTGGGAATCCGATGAATTCATGGGCGAGCCTGGACGGTCTTACACCGTCAAGGTTCGTTACGCTTCTTCGACGACGCAGGGGCAGTTCATCGATTCGTCGCAGTCCGTCGCGTTCAGCATTTTCGATCCCGCGCAGGGCGCCGGTACCGGAACAGGGACGACTGGTTCGACCGGCACTTCCGGAACGTCCGGCACGTCCGCGAACGCGTCGGTGGAGATTTTCCAGCTCGTCGCCTGGCCAGGCACGGAAACCAGGATCGAAGCGCGCGGCATGCACGCCGGCTTCACCGCGACTTCCGCCGCCTATCGCGTCCAATCGGTCACGGGACTCGCCTTCCTCGGCGAATTCCCGGCTGCGCAGGAAGCGGGCGGCGCCTGGCATGCCCTATTCCCGATACCGGGCGGCGCGCTCTATAAGGCGACGCTCATCGTGCGCGAAGGGACTCAGGACCATGCATCCATCCCTGCGGAAGTCGCCGTGCCGGTCGAGGACGCGACAGGGACCCAAACGACGACGCCTGCCCCGACGGCCCCGGCGCCTGTCGTTTCCTTGCTTCTCCCGAATGCCGGCGCGTCGCTCATGAGCCCTGTCGCGCTGGCGGCGCGCGTCGAGAACGCCACTGCGACATCGGTGGGGTTCGAGGTGCTTGACCCGGCCGGCGTCTCTCGCGTCGTGCTCGGCGCCGCCGTCGCCGACGGACGCTGGACGGCGATGTTCGTCGGGAATCCGGGACAATATAGCTTCGGCGTCCGTGCCGTGCTCTCCGACGGCGCCGTCATCCCTCCGACTGACTTCCGACCATTCAGCATCGCCGCTCTACCGACCGAAAATGCGACGACGACCGGAACCGTCCCGCTTCCCGACCCGACCGCGCCCGAACCCTCCCCGGCCACGACGACGCCCGTCGTCACGCCGGCCGTCGAGATCTTCTCGCCGGACCCGTCCGCCGTGCCGTTCGCCGGACCGGTGCCGATTTCCGTCCGTGTCCGCAACGGCCTGCCGGAGAGGGTCGTCGCCGTCGTCATCGGACCGAACGACCGCGAGACGATCGTCGTCGCTTCTAAATCCGCGACGGGTGATTTCTGGACGGCTCTTTTCGACGGACCTGACGGCGAATACCGTTTCCGCGTCCGCGCCTCCGTCGCGGGCGAGGATTACTTCGCGCCTGAACGCCGTTTCGCGGTGAAGCGTCCCGCCGCGACGTCCGCGCCCGTACCGGATACGGCTGGACCTGGGCCTGTCGCGAACATGCCGATCCTGCCGTCCACTATCCTCAAGGACGGACCGCCGCCCATGACGGCGATCGTACCTGTCGACGAAAACCGGGGCGGTACGTCGAGCGCGCCGACGAGGCCGGACGTCGGCGGCGAGTCGATTCCTGAAGCGCTCCGTCTCGAATGCCGCGATGGCGGCATCCTGCCGGCCCGCTGCGTGGATTGGCTCAAGGCCAAGCATCAGAGCCGCGAGTGCGCGGAAGCCGGCGCCGTCACGAGGGAAGCGTGCCTCGCTGTCCTTGGCCGGCTGAACGTCGCCGTCGACGAGACGAACGTCTTCGGCATGGCCACCGATCGCGACATACTGGACGCGGTCGAAGCCGCCCGCGAGGTCGCCGGCAAGGCCATGAAGCTGGCCGAGATGCCGCCCGCGATCGGGCGCCTCCTGGCTTTCGAACCGCGACCGGAAGAACGCTGGAGGGTGATGGCGTCCCGGGACGATTCGCCTTCCTTGCTCATCCTCGACAACGACGGCGACGGCCTGCCTGACGACGCCGAGCGGAGGTTCGGCACCGACCCGGACGCCGCCGACACCGACGGCGACGGCTTCAGCGACGGACAGGAAATCAGGAAGGGCTACAATCCGCTTGGCCCCGGCGCGCTGGACAGGCCGCTGCGCGGCCTCGACAAGGCGACGCTCGAAAACCGCGAGATCGCGCAGCCGCGCGGCTCTTCCGCGCCCGTCGACCCATCCTTCACCATCGCCGCCGAAGCGGCAGCGCCGGCGTCCGAAGACGAAGTCATCCGCCTCTCCGGCAAAGCCGCCCCGAACTCGGTGGTCAGCATCTTCGTCTACAGCTATCTGCCGATCGTCGTCACCACCACGACCGACGAGAACGGCGACTGGACCTACGACTTCGGAAGCAAGCTGGCCGAAGGACGCCACGAGGCCTACGTCTCGATCAACGACGACACCGGCAAGCTCGTCGCCTCCTCCTCGCCGCTCGCTTTCTTCGTCAAGGAAGCGAAGGCCGTCTCGGAGGAAGACTTCCTCCGCCCCGACATCAACGTCGAGGAGGCTCCTACGACGTTCTCGCGCTGGTTCGTCTACGGCGGCATCGGGCTCGTCGCGCTCGCGGCCATCCTCGTCATCGCCATCGTCCTGCAGACGCGCAAGTCGCCGCTGAAGGGAACCGGAGACGAGCCATGATCGCGTTCAAGAAATACTGGCAGATCATCTACGCGATCGTCCTGATCGTGCTGGTGCCGATCCTGATCGTCGTCAACACGCTCTACGCCGTCCGCGGCTTCAAGGCCGATACCGACGTCGCCCTCCAGCGTCAGGCGCTGATCGTCGGCCGCCTCTTCAACGTCGCGGCGCGCGAGTCGCTGGACGACGCCACGAAGCTCCAGGCGCTCATCGACGACGTCGCCGGGCAGATCGGCGAAGTCCGTGCCCTCGAAGTCCTCGTCCCCGACGGCGGTGCGCTGCCGAGCGAGCGCTTCCGCATCGTCGCGGGGCTGGACGCCTCCGCCGTCGGCAAGTCTTCGAGCCAGATCCAGAACGTCCTGGCATGGACGCAGGACGAGGCTTTCGCTTTCCTGACGCGCTCCGACGATCCCTCGTCGAACGACGAGGACGCGCCGCGCGCTTCCGGCAAGCGCTACTGGGCCGTCATCATGCCGATCGTCGACGCCGCCGGACGGAAGCAGGCGCTCGTCTACATGAAACTTTCGCTTGAGACGCTCGACGCGCGCGTGGCCTCGACGCTCTTCAGAGCGTATCTCCTGCTCTCGCTGACGGTGCTCGTGACCGTGCTCATCCTCGCCTCCAACACGCGCCTCTTCCAATACGCGCTTCTCTTCCGGAAGTTGAAGGAGGTCGACAAGATGAAGGACGAGTTCATCTCGATGGCTTCGCACGAGCTGATGACGCCGATCTCGGCCATCAAGGGCTTCCTTTCTCTCTTCCTCGAGAACGCCTTCGGACCGTTCCAGGGCGTGGCGCGCGAGAAGATGTCGACGCTCTACACGCTTTCGGAGCGTCTGGGCGATCTCGTCGAGGACCTGCTGAACGTCTCGCGCATCGAGCAGGGACGCCTCTCGATCGATCCGGCGCCGTCGCAGCCTGAAGAGCTGGTACGCGGCGTGATGGAGGAGCTCGAGAGCAACGCCAAGAACAAAGGCCTCGCCTTCTCTTTCGACGCGCCCGCCGCCCCGCTGCCGAAGATCTCCGTCGATCCGGCGCGCGTGAAGCAGGTGCTCGTCAACGTCATCGGCAACGCCATCAAATACACCCCGAAGGGTTCCATCACGGTCTCGGCCTATCTCGAGGAGGGCAAGGTCAAGATCAAGTGCACCGACACGGGTCTCGGCATGTCGCCGCAGGCGCGCGAACGGCTGTTCCAGAAGTTCTATCGCATCGCCACCGACGCCACGCGAAGCATTCCTGGCACGGGACTCGGGCTCTGGATCACCAAGCAGCTCGTGGAGCTCCAGCACGGACAGATCTACGTCGATTCGATCGAAGGCGTCGGCACGCAGATGTCGATCGTCTTCCCGGCCGTGCCCGACAAGGCATGATCACGGATGCGAGGAGGCGCCCTTGACGGGGCGCTTTTTCCGAGGTACGCTCCGGCCGGTCCATTCGACAAACAAGGAGATCGCAGAATGAAGAAAAGCGTGCGAAGCGACGCGGCCCCCGATGCCATCACCCCCATGCTCCTGAAGCTCAGGGCGAAGAAGACGCGCAAGGAGCCTGTCATCGTCGCCGTGGCCGGTGGTTCCGGCGACGGCAAAGGCCACCTGATCGGACGCCTGATCGAGAGGCTGGGCACGGACGCCGTCTCCGTCCTGCCGCTCGACAACTACTACATCGGCGTCGGGAGGATGCGGGAGACGGGCGTCCCGCACTTCGACCATCCCGCCGCGCTCGACCTGGCGCTCGCCGCCAAGCACCTCGCGAAGGCGCGCGTCGACGAGACGTCGAAGATCCCGACCTACGACTTCCCCAGCGGGGAACGCGTCGGCGACGAGGACTTCACGGCCAAGGCGTTCATCTTCGTCGACGGCCTCTTCGCCTTGCGGGATTCCGACATCCGCGCCGTCGCCGACCTCAAGATCTTCGTCCGTTCCGATCATGACAGTTCGATGCTGCGACGACTGTTCCGCGACGCCGGTCCGACCGGCCGCACGCGGCAGACGTCGAGCGAGGTGCTCGAGCAGTACTTCACGACGGTATACCCCGCCAAGAAGGAGTTCATCGATCCGACGGCATCGGCCGCCGACGTCGTCGTCGAGTCGCAGTACGATCCGGCCGTCGAAGCGCTCCTGGCCGGACCGGCCCAGTTCCAGCTCAAGGCCCGCGGCTTCCGACCGGACGACCATGTCACGGCGCTCTGCCGCGCCGTGCGCCTCGGCGCCACGGTCACCCAGACCGACCGCTTCATGCAGCCGAAGTCGCGCGACTTCAGCGGAGAGATGCTCCGGCTGCGCATCGAGAACGGCGAGGTCCTCATGACCTACAAGGGGCCGTTCCACGCCTCGCGCATCGGAACACGTCCGGCGACATCGCCCATCCCGCTGCCGATCGACGCGATGAAGTGGTTCCGCGACGACTACGACGTCGTCGCCACGTTCAAGAAGCGGCGAACCCTCTTCCTCGCCGACGACGTCCTCATCGCGCGCGACGAGATCGAGGGTCTCGGGAACTTCTTCGAGGTCCGCTCGACCTCCGAGCAGCGCCGGCCGCGGATGCGCGCGCTGCTCGGAAAGCTCTGTCCCAAGGAGCGCCTGCTGACGCAGAGCTACCTCGAGCTCTGGAAGGAGCGCGCCTCCTCCACGACCGCGATCTGATCCGCGAGACCCTCCAACCTCCCCTATACAGGGGAGGATTTTTTTATTCCCCGCGGACGAGCCAGTCCTTCAGGTGCGCCGTGGCGCGGACGTCGTCCTCGTTGTAGTCCTTGATCTTGTCGAACATGGCGCGGTCCTTCTTCTCGCACCATTCCTGGAACCAGAGGACCGAGTTCGCGCCGGAAGCGTCCGACGCGCGCCAGCGGAAACCCAGGTGCTTGGCGACGTCCTTCAGGGAATAGAAGTAGAGGGGAAAGATGACGCAGCGCTGCGTCACGCGGTTGAGGTCGATCATGTTGGCGGGGTCGAGCGCCGCGGCGGCTTTCTTGGAGATGCCGTATTTGGCGGAGAGGCGGCGGATGGCGTCGAGTTCGTACCAGCCGTAGTGATAGATGGGCGTACCGGCGTAGCCTTCGATGAAGTCGCAGAACTCCGTCCAGGCGCGGCCTTCGTCGGCCGGGTCCTCGGCCGCGAAGGCCTTGTACGTCTCCTTGCCGCCCTCGCGGATCAGGAGGCCGTGGAGATATTCGACGCCGATCATCGGGTCGCCCTCGATGTCGAAATGCAGTTCCGTGTCCGTCTCCGGAAGGCGCGGCTCGTCGATGCGGATCGTCCTCTTGTCGTGCAGGGATTGCGCCTGGAGGTGCAGGCGGTCGAGACGGTGGTCGGAGACGCCCTTCACCTCGGCGTGGACCGCGGCAAGGTCGGCTTCGGCGAGCTTCGTCAGCGTGCCGTATCCCGCCTCGCGCAGGCGGCGCATCTCGCTCTTGTAGATCTTGTATATCAGGCTGATGTCGTCCGCTTCCTCGGCTTCCCTCTTGCACATCCCGTGCCACGGCGAATCCTTGCAGCTCGACATGAACGAGAGCGACGGCTTCTCGCCGGCGCGGATGGCCAGGATGCGATCTAAGACCTCGAAGAAGCCCGGCTCGGCGGCATCGACGGAGAACCTCCGCTCCTCGCGATCTACGTTGATGATGACGCCGTCGTCCGGCTTCACGCCCTGGATCTTCTTGAGCAGCAGCGCGTAGAAGACGAGCTGGTAGGACTGCGCCTCGGTGATCTCGCGGCTCGACTTGATGTCGATGGCCTCGTAGGACCAATCGCCGAAATCGGACGGCGTCTCGACCCGGCGCAGCAGGTCCGGACGTCCGGACCATTCCCCGTCGAGCAGCGTACCTTGGTAGATGAGCGCGGCGCCGCGCTTCATCGCCTTGAGCGTGGCGGCGAAAAGCTCCTCCGGCTCGCCCCCGGAAGGCATCTCCTCGTACGGGCCGAGCTTCTCGACGCAGCGGCGTTCGTGCAGGACGCCGTCCTCGCGTAATTTCTGCAGCATCGGCGGCACATCCCCCTTGTCCTTGGGGTCTCCGAAGATGTCCCAATAGACCCAATGCGGGCACTTGAGATAGCGGTAGAAGGCGTCGGCGGTGAGGTGCGGAAGCTTCACGGGCATACGCGGATACGGTACACGACCTTCCTGAAACGAAGAAGCGACGCCGCGAGGCGCCGCCCCGAGCTCAGTCGAGGGGACTGTCCTCGCGCCGCGCTCATCGAGCTTCAAGGATGACGATGGCGACGGCGGAAAGCCGGCGGTCGCCCAGGTCGCTGCCGGTCGCCGTCAGCACGGTGCCTGGCTTCAATTCGGACGCGGGAACGGGAGAACCGCCGACGGTCGTGATGGTCGTGTCGGACTCGACGATCAGCTCGTCGTACGCCTGCTTGGATTCCATCTTCACGACCCTGCCGTCGAACTCCACGACCGTGCCGAAGAGCGTGGGCGGCTGCTGCTGGAGCCCGACCGGACCCTTGGGAGGCCGCGCCTCGACCGCGCCGTTCCTCAAGCTCGAAAGCAGCGAGGCGTACGCCAGGACGGATATGAGCGCCCCGGCGGCCATCCCGACGAGGACCCATAGTACGACGGCGTGCGTGACGGGCTTCCGATGCCAGAACATGCTACTTGGATTTCGCTTCGACGATGACGGACGTCATCTTGTCCCCGCCGCGAAGCTTGTCGACGACGTCCTGGCCCTTGGTGACCATGCCGAAGACGGTGTAGAGCGGCAGCAGCGGCGTGTCCTCGAGCATGATGAAGAACTGGCTGCCGTTGGTGTTCGGTCCCGCGTTGGCCATAGCGACGATGCCCTTGGCGTACGGACGCTTCACCGGTTCGTCCTCGAAACGGTAGCCGGGGCCGCCCGCGCCGGTGCCGGTCGGGTCGCCGCCCTGGATGACGAAGCCCGGGACGTACCGATGGAAGGTCAGTCCGTCATAGTAGCCGCCCTTCGTCAGGTAGACGAAGTTCGAGACGGTCTTGGGCGCTTCCTCCTCGAACAGCTCGAAGACGATCTCGCCCTGCGTGGTCATCATGCGGATCCGGCGGTCCTTGATCTGGTTCTCCGGCAGCGCGCCCGGGAACTCCCATCGCTTGTCCATATCGGCGGTATTAGGTGTTGAAGTCGGGACAGTCAGTTTGCCGGTTTCGGCGGCGAGCGGGGGCGCGGAAGCAGGTTCGGTCGGCGCGGGGGCGCAGCCGGCTCCAACGAGGAGCAGCGCCGCTATAAGAGGGTATGAGCGTTTCATATGGACTTCATGATACCAGCCCGATGACTTTTTCGGCCAGCGCCTCGCGCGCGCCATGTCGGAAGAGCGCCTGGAGACCGAGGCCGAGCCGTCGCGCATCTTCCGGTTTCTTCAGCAGGTCGCGCGTGAAGGTGACGAGCTGTTCCGGCGTGAGATCGAGCTCCCTGAACATCCGGGCGCCCCCCCGCTCGACGACGTATTCGGCGTTCTTCTCCTGGTGCGAATCCGGGATGGGTACGAGGATGACGGGTTTGGCCAGGGCGGCGAGCTCGGTCAGCGTGCCCATGCCGGCACGGCCGATGACGACGTCGGCGGCGGCCATGAGATGCGCCATGTCCTTGCCGACGAAATCGAAGCGATGATACCGCTCGGGATGCGTGAGCTGCGGCAGTCTCACCGGCGTCTTTTCCAGGCCCGTGATGTGCGCCAGATCGGCGAAGCCCGTCCAAAGCGGCGACGCGGAAGCGATCAGCTCGTTCAGGAAGACGGAGCCGGTGCCACCTCCGAAAGCGAGCACGACGGGGCGCTCGCCCGTGACGCCGAGGAGCGCGAGTCCCTTGGCGCGGTCCCCTTCCTCGACGGATTTACGCACGGGATTGCCGATGACCTCCGCCTTGCCTGGCGGGAAATCCGCGAGCGACGGTTCGAAGGCTACGGTGACGATGGACGCGGAGCCGGCCAGAAGCGTGTTGCTGAGCGAGGGTACGACGTCCTGCTGATGGATGATGATCTTCACGCCGCGCAGGCGGGCGGCGAACCCGACAGGCACCTGCACGTAACCTCCTGCGCCGATGACGGCGGCAGGCTTTTCCCTTTTCAGGATGTCGCCGGCGCGCCAGACCGATGCCGCGAATTCGAACGGCAGGGCCAGCGTCTTCAGGCTGAAGTATCGGCGCAGCTTGGGCGACGCGAGCGGCAGGAAGCGCATGCCGGCTTCCGCCACGAGGCGGGCCTCGGGGCCGTCAGGCGTGCCGACGAAGACGCATTCCGCGTCTGGCTTGATGCGGCGGATCTCATTGGCGACCGCCAAAAGCGGCGTGACCGGCCCGAGCGTCCCTCCGCCCGCGAAGAGGAATTTCATATCTGCCACCGTACCTTTTTCATTTCCTACGGACAAGCTTGCGCTCCGACGAGATGGAGGCGAGCACGCCGACGGCGGCAAGGTTCGCCAGCATGGCCGTGCCGCCGTGGCTGATGAACGGCAGCGGTACGCCGGTCAGCGGCATGATTCCGACCATCGCCGAGATGTTCAGCGCCGCCTGGAAGCCGATCCAGGTCGTGATGCCGACGGCGGCGAAGCGCGAGAACGGATCGTGCGACTCTTCGGCGATCTTGAGTCCGCGATAGATGAGATACAGGAAGGCGAAGATCAGCGCGGCCGAGACGAGGAAACCGAGCTCCTCCGAGACGACGGCGAAGATGGAATCGCCGGCGACTTCCGGCAGGTACTGGAACTTCTGGCGCGATTTGCCGAGCCCGAGGCCGAACCATCCGCCGGAGCCGATGGCGAGCAGGGCCTGGTTGATGTGATAGCCGACGCCCTGCGGGTCGAGGTCGGGGCGCAGGAAGATCTTGAGGCGATCGGCGCGATACGGGGCGATCTTGATGAAGACCGCGAACATCGCGGCGCCGGCGGCCAGCAGGATGCCGAGGTGCTTCAAGGACGCGCCCGCGCTGATGTACATGGACAGGAGGAAGGCGATGATGACGGCCGTCGTGCCGAGGTCCGACTGCGCCATCATGAGCGCGATGACGAGCGCGACCGAGATCGCGAACGGCGCGAAACCGGTCCAGAAGCTCTTGATGGCCGCCTCGTCGCGCCGCGCCAGCCACCAGGCGAAATACATCACGAGGCAGAGCTTGGCTAACTCCGAAGGCTGGAGCGAAAAGCCGAAGAGCTGGATCCAGCTGCCGCTGCCGAAATCCGCGCGGAGCCACGGGATGAAACCGAGGCAGAGCAGCGCCGCGGCGACGATGATCATCGACGATGCGTAGCGTTTGAAGCGCTCGACGGGCGTCCGCGCCGCCAGAAACATCAGTGACAGTCCCGGCAGGACTCCGAAGAGCAGCTGGCGCTTGAAGAAGTGATAGCTGTCGCCGAAGCGCGTGAAACCGGTCGGACCGGTGGCCGACGCCAGCGCGACCAGCCCGAAGACGACCAATCCGGCCGTCACGGCGAGCAGCGGGACGTCGGGCGGGTTCCGGCGCATACGCTATCGGCGCGCGAAGAGGACCGCGATGGCCTCGTCAGCCGTCTCGACCGGCACGAACTTCATCGCCTTGCGCACGTTCTGCGGTATCTCCTCCAGGTCCCTCTCGTTGTCTTTCGGCAGGACGACGGTGCGGATACCGGCGCGATGCGCGCCCAGCACCTTCTCCTTCAAGCCGCCGATCTCGAGGACGTGGCCGCGCAGCGTCACTTCGCCCGTGACGGCGACGGAGCGGCGGACCGGCTTGCCCGTGAGCAGCGAGACGATGGCCGCGGTCATGGCCACGCCCGCGGAGGGGCCGTCCTTGGGGATCGCCCCTTGCGGCACATGCACGTGGATGTCCTCGTCCTTGTTGAAGTCGCCCTTGATGCCGAGCCGTGCGGCGTTCGCGCGCACGTACGAATGCGCCGCCTGCGCGGATTCCTGCATCACCTTGCCGAGCTGCCCGGTGAGGATGAGCTGTCCTTTGCCGGGCATGCGCGTAGCCTCGATCGGCAGGATCTCTCCGCCGGCCTCCGTCCAGGCAAGTCCGGTGACGACGCCGACGGCGTCCTTCTTCTCGGCGAGCTGCTGGCGGAACTTCGGAACGCCGAGGTACTTCGGCACGTCGGACTCGAGAATCGACCACGCTTTCGAGCCGCCGTTCTCGGCGACCTTGCGCGCGATCTTGCGGAAGACCTGCGTGATGCTGCGTTCGAGATTACGGACGCCGGCCTCGCGCGTATATTCGCGGATGACGCGCTGGATAGCCTTGTCATGGATCTTCACCTTCGTGGCGGCGAGGCCGTGTTCCTTCTGCGCCTTCGGCACGAGGTAGTCGACGGCGATGCGGACCTTCTCGTCCTCGGTGTAGCCCGGATACTCGATGACCTCCATGCGGTCGCGAAGCGCCGGAGGAACGGTGTCGAGGATGTTGGCGGTGGTGATGAAGAAGACGTCCGACAGGTCGAACGGCACCTCGAGATAGTGATCGCCGAAGGCGTTGTTCTGCTCCGGATCGAGCGCTTCCAGGAGCGCCGCCGTCGGATCGCCGCGGAAATCATTGCCGACCTTGTCGATCTCGTCGAGCATGAAGACGGGATTGCGCGTCTTCGACTGCGAGACTCCCTGGAGGATGCGTCCGGGCAGCGCGCCGACGTAGGTGCGGCGATGTCCGCGGATCTCGGCCTCGTCGCGCAGGCCGCCGAGCGACATGCGGAAGAACTTGCGACCCATGGCGCGCGCGATGGATTTGCCGATGGACGTCTTGCCGGTGCCGGGCGGGCCGACGAAGCACAGGATGGATCCGCGCGTCTTGCCGGCGAGCTTCTGCACCGCCAGGAAGTCGAGGATGCGTTCCTTCACTTTCTCCAGCCCGAAGTGGTCCTCGTCAAGGACCTTCTTCGCCTTGCGGAGCGAGATCTCGTCCCTGTCGCGGACGGTCCATGGCATGGCGATGAGCCAGTCCAGATAGCCGCGGATGTAGGAAAGCTCGGGCGAGAAACTCGGCATCGCCTGCATGCGCGCGAGTTCCTTCTGCGCCTTCTGTTTCACCTCGTCAGGCATGCCGACGGCCTCGATCTTCTTGCGCAATTCCTCGGCCTCCGATGCGCCCCCGCCGTTCATCTGCCCGAGCTCCTTCTCGATCGTCTTCATCTGCTCGCGCAGGAACATCTCCTTCTGCATCTTGTCGATCTCCTTGCCTGTCTCGGCCGAAAGGTCGCGCGCCATGCGCAGGACTTTCATCTGGCGCTGCAATCCTTCGCGGGCGCGGGCGAGCTTATCCTCGACGGTGCGGGCGGAGAGCACGGCATAGCGCTCCTCGACGCTGAAGTCGAGGTTGACGGCGACGAGGTCCGCGAGCTGCCAGGGATCGCTGACGTTCATCACCACGAGCAGGACGTCGAACGGCACGTTCGCGCCCATGTTCACGCATTCGCGGAACGAGTTCATCAAGCTGACGCCTTCCGCGTCGACGCGGTCGGTCTTCTGGAACTTCGGCGTCGGCATGACTTCGGCCTCGGCCCTGATGTACGGATCGACCGCCAGGATCTTCTGGACGCGGGCGCGCAGGACGCCTTCGACGACCAGGCGGACCGTCCCCTTCTGGCGCGCCGACTCGCGCACCTTGGCGATAGTGCCGATCTCGTAGAGGTCCTCGGCCTTCGGATCGCCGGCGGCGGCGTTCTTCTGCGGCACGAAGAGCACCAGCTTGTCCTTGGCAAGCGCGGCGTCGAGCGCGCGCACGGAACGCGCGCGGCGCACGGCCAGGGGCGCGGCCACGCCCGGGAAAATGACGACATCCTTCAAAGGGATGACGGGCAGCACGCGCTTCTCGGTCGGGTGGTACAGGTCCTGGGAGGCCTCTGCCATGGGAATATTCAGTGCTTACGGCTTTATTCTAACAGAAAAAAGCAAAAACCGTCATTCCCGCGCAGGCTGGAATGACGGAGTAAGGTGTACGAGAATGGCGGATTCAGGGGGTGATGCGCGGAAAGACGCGGGACGCTTCCAGGCGTTCGAGGTCGGAGGCGGTCAGCGCCCGACGCTCGACCAGCGCGTCCACGACGGCGTCGGTCTTGCGTTCGAGTTTTCGGTCGTAGCCGATCAAGTCGCCTTTCAGGGTGAAGAGCTTCTCGTCCAGGTAGGACTTGGTGACCATCACAGCCTTCATTCCGGTGACTTCCTGCTTAAGTCCGTCAATCTGTCCCGTGAGGCCGTCGATCTGTCCTGTAAGGCCGTCAATCTGTCCTTGAACTCCGGAGAAGCCCTTGTTGACGGCATCAAGAACGTCGACAAGTTTGTCGTCCATGACCTCCCCGATCTGCTTCAAGTCATCTTTTGTGAGCATACCCATATGCGCTTAAGAATACTGCCCGCGTCCTAGCATGGACAACAGGCCGGGTGTCAATGGTCAGTGGCGCTAGCCCAACGCGACCCTCAGCTTCTCCGCGACGGCCACCATCTCCCCCTCCTTATAGGCTTCCCCGTGCCACTGGGCATGGCCGTCGCCCTCGAACCGCGGGATGACGTGGAGGTGCACATGGTCGACCAGCTGGCCGGCGGCGCGGCCGTTGTTGACGGCGATATTGAAGCCCGGCGCGCCGAGCGACTTCATCATCGCCTCGCCCAGCCGGCGGGCCATGACGGCCATCTCGCGGAGCGCCTCGTCGGAGGTCGAGGCGTAGTCGGCGAAGTGCTTCTTGGGAATGACGAGCGCGTGGCCCTGGTTCACGGGCTTGATGTCCATGAAGCAGAGCGTGCGGTCGTTCTCGTGGAGAACGGTCGCGGGGATTTCCTTGCGGGCGATCTTGCAGAAGAGGCAGTCGTTCATATCATTCGTTCTTGTTGAAGGCGGCGCGGACGGACAAGGCGGCGAGCAGGATGACGACGGACGCGGCGGCGCGCCAGACGACGGAGAGCTCGCCTGGCAGGAGGAACCAGGCGGCGACCGCGGCCAGGACCGCAGCGAGCTGGAGCAGCGCGTCGGCGTTCCTGGCGGGGCGATGCGCTGGATCCATCGCCGAGACGCCCGGATGCGTCGCCATGACCGCCAGCGACGCGGCCATGACGAAGAGCAGGAGCCATAGCACGTTGAAGAAACGCGAGACGGACCCGCGCTCGGCGGCTTCGATGATCAGGCAGAGCGCGAGCGTGACGGCACCGGCGCCCCAGGCATCGACGGCCATCTGATGGACGATGGTCTTCGCGGTCTTCATAGGTCGAGCTTGAAAAGTTCGAGCAGCCGCTTCGCATCGAGCGGCGGGCGGCGGTATTCGACGTCGACGCGGTCCACGCTGACCTTCGCGCCCAGGTCGCGGATCTTCGGCGCGGAGACGATCATCTGCACGCGGCCCTGCGAGGCAGCGACGGCGCGAAGATTGAACGTCGCGGAGGCCGTGCGCCAGCCGTCGGCGTCGACGGTCGGGGGCGCATAGCGCGCGACGACGGCTTCGAACGGCGAGGCCGCCAAGTCCGTCTCCCACGTGAAGATCGGGAACTCGGGATCGAACTTCGTCGCGCCCGGGGGGAACTTCAGGTGTTCGCCGTCGGCGTCGACGAGCGCGACGCGGCCGTGGGCCGAGCGCACTCCGGAGAGCGTCATCGTTTCCGGCGCCGCGACGTCGATGCGATAGAGGCCGGGCTCGGCACCCGTCAGCGCGAGGTCGACCGCGCCGTCGGCTTGGCGCGTCCGGCTGATCAGGGTAGCGCCCGCCTTCCTCACGTCGATCCGCGCGACGGCGGTCGCGGGACCGCGAAAGCCGAGCGAGACGTCGAGCGGCCCTTCCTGCACGTAGACGTAGACGGTCCGCGACCCCGCGAGCGAGAGCGTCGTCTCGAACGGCTTGTCCTCCGTCTTCGGGAGGCGCATCCCCCAGCGCGCCGGGTCGATGGCGAGGACCGCCACCTTGCCCGTCGCCGACGCGAGGATCTCCTCGGCCGGACGCGTCGTGGCCTTTTTCTCGTAGACGCGGAACTCGCCATCCTGCCTTGAGGCCCAGCCGGACTCGTCGAGCATCGGCAGATCGATCGGCTTCAGGTCGAAGCTCCAGGCCTCGAGGTCGGTGCGCGCGCCCAGCGCGAGGTACGGCTGCCCCTGGTTCTTATAGCGCAAGGTCACGCGCGCCGTATCGTACAGCCTCGGAGCGGCGACGTGGAAATAGACCGGCTCCGCCACGATTTCCGAACGCCAGAGCGCGCCTTCCCGCGTCGGGCGCGCGCGGTCGAGCGGCGTGAAGCCGCCGAAGAATCCGGACGGTTCGGCCATGCGCGCGGAAGCGGAAAGGACGCCCGACGGCGGCAGGTTGCGGGCGACGATCAGGAGCAGGAGCCCCGCACCCGCCATGAACCACAGGAGGCGCAGGAAACTCCTGACGAACGAGAGCTGCGTGACGGCGCTGTCTTTCATAGGTCCGTTTCAAGGTCATGCGCGGCCTCAGCGCCGTATCGGTCCATCCGGAAGATCGCCTCGCCGGGAATCGGCCTTCCGACCTCGCGCCACTCCAGGCCCTGCTCGTCCGCCAGCGCGGAAAGCCTCGAGGCCTCGTCCGCGGTCGGCTGAAGGCCGTACCAGTAGACGGGGGCGAACTCCGCGGCGCGCGCGGCCGCGACGAAGGCTCCGGCGTCGGTCGCGGGGATGATGCGCATGCGTTCGGGCACGAGCAGCTTGTCGAAGCGCTCGGTCATCACGACGGCCTGGGGCTCGATCCATTCGAGCAGCTCCTGTTTCTTGGCCGCGTTGCCTTCAAGCGTCCGCCGTACGGCCCGCAGGCTCTCATCGCCGGCGAAGACCGACGCATGGACGCCGAGAAGCGCGCAGAGGACCGCGGCGACGGGCATCAGCCGAGGCGCGCGCGGGAGTTCCCCGAGCCGAACGAGGGCCAGCGCGGCGAACGGAAGCGCGGCGACGTAGGCGGGCAGGAAGTAACGGACGTAGGAGGTGCCGATCGTGACCGCGCCCGGATCGAAGCGGTCGCGGACGAACCAGCTGCCGTAGAGCAGGGCCAGCCAGGTGGCGGTCATGAGCGCCGCGAGCGCGTACGTCTTCTGCGGCGAAGTCGCCTTGCGGAACCGAGCCAGCCACCAGGCGAACCCGGCGGCGGCCAAGATCGACTGCCACCAGAAGAGCTTCAATCCGTAGTTCCAGACGTTGCGGGCGACGAGACGCGGGTGCACGCCGAACGGCAGGAGCGCCTTGGGAGCGGCCTCGATCTCCGCGTCCGGCGAGGGAGCGGCGATCGAAGCTTCCGCGACGACGGGCGCCGGCGCGACGTAGGCGGTGCGCAGCGGCGAACCGTACAGGGTCGCGTTGAGGCGCAGGAAGACGAGGAGCGGCACGAGTCCGCCGAGGACGGCCGCGCCCAGGCGCCGCCAGCGGTCCTTGCCGGCGAACGGCAGGAAGGCCGCGAAGGCCGGGATGACCCAGATCGCTTCCGACGTGCGGACGACGAGCGCCCAGGCCAGGATGAAGCCGCCCAAGGCGTCGTCCGTCCGCGCGCGAGCGCCGAAGAAGGCGCTGAGCGGCCTGAGCGCGAAGAACGCTGCGGCGACGATGAGCGCGTCGATGAACAGCATGTTGTGGAACATGCCGCGCGCGCCGTAATACAGGACGGCGGGATGCACGAAGAAGAGCGCGGCGGCCCAGGCGCCGGACTTCCGATCGAAAAGCCTCGAGACGAGCGCGCCGAAACAGAGTCCGGCGATGGCGGTCAGGATGGGCGTATAGAGGAAGAGCGGCAGCTTGAAGAGGAAGGTGAAGACGCCGTACAGCAGGATGATGCCCGGAAAGCTTCCCGGCACCAGCGCGTCGCCCACGACGGCCATCGAGCGAGGGTGCATGGCGCCAGCGCCGAGTCCGACGAAGTCGTCGAAGACCTGCAACGGCTCCCCCGCCGCGACACGCATCGCCCAGAAGGCGTTGGAAGCCTCGTCCGGAGAGTTCCAGACGCCGTCGACCGGCCGGCCGTACCAGACGGCGACCGAGAGGAACAAGGCGAGGGACGCGATGACGGAAAAACGCCTCATAATCCGTGGCGGAAAAGGCTGACGAGCGCGAGGACGCAAGCCGCGCCGAAAGCGGCATACGAAGCCGTCGCGAAACTTTCCGATCCCGTCTGGAGCGCGATCAAGTAGAAAGTGACGCCGATCGTCTGGCTGAACATCTTGAGCTTGCCCCACCAGTTCGCGGCGACGATCTCGCCTTGCGTCTTCCTATACCAGCCGCCCGCCAGGAACGCCGCCTCGAGTCCGATGACGACGGCGACGAGCGTCGGCGGAAAGTGGCGCGTCAAGAGAAGCAGGGCGACCGAGCCGATGAGAAGCTTGTCGGCGACCGGATCCCACAGGATGCCCCAAGCCGTGACTTGGCCGCGCGTGCGGGCCAGGGAGCCGTCGAGCATGTCCGTCAGGGCGGTCACGACGAAGAGCGGGGTCGCCAATTCGTAGCGACCCTCGTACAGCAGCCACAGCACCATCGGCGTCATGAACATGCGCGCGACGGTGATCTGGTTGGGCGTCGTCTCCTTCGGCACGAGCTTGAGGATCGTGGCGGCCAGGATGCGGTCGTGCAAGTAAATCTTCGCGGTCATCTTCCTATGGTAGAATCAGGTCATGAAGCCGCTTCATTCTACCATTTTGGCCTCGTTCGGCGGAGTGCTGGCCGCCTTGGGCATGGCTTCCGCGGCCTTCGCTTCCCTGAAACCGCTGGGCGGCCTGCTTTTCTTCGCCGGAACGGCCGTCCTCGTCGGACGCATGGCCTTCCCGGAGGAGCGGCGTCCGATCCGATGGACGTTCGGGCTTCTCGGCGCGTCGGCCCTGACGGCCGTCTTCGGGACCGTCGTCTACTACGCCTACAAGCTCGATACGATGGGACTTTCCTGGCTCCTGATCTCGATGCCGTGGGTCGTCTTCGCGTTCACGCCGCTCGCGAAGGACAAGCGCGAGCGCGCGGCCGAAGCGGAGATCAAGGTCGAGAAGACCGCGCCGGAGGATTCCCTTTCGGCCGTGCTTCTCGCGCTGACGGTCCTCTCCGACGCCGCCGCGCTCCGCTGGCTCGCCGGCGCGCGCACCGACGAGGCGATCCGTACGCCGTGGGAGGCGGTCCCGCCGATCTTCTTCCTCTGGATCGGCATCGCGACCGTCTGCCTCGCGGCCCTCGCGTACCGCAAGCGCTATCCGCATCTCGCCCTCGGCGCCGCGTCCCTGCATCTCTTCACCTTGCTCGCCCCCGCCGCCTTGGTCTACGCGGTCGGATACGGCTTCGACCCGTTCGTCCACCAAGCCGCCGAACGCCTGGTCTCCGCCGTCGGCGAAATCACGCCGAAGACGCCGTACTACGTCGGGCAGTACGCGCTCGTGACCGTCATCGCGAAGCTGTTCCGCATCGGCGCCGAAAGCGTCGACCGATACCTCCTCCCCGTCATGACGGCCGTCTTCCTGCCGGCCGCCGCAGCTTGGCTCCTGCGGCGCGGCTTCGGCGTCGCGCGCGGACTGGCGCTCGTCGGCGCCATGGGCGTGTTCCTCCTGCCGCTCGGCTCGTTCGTCTCGACGACCCCGCAGGGCGTCTCCAACCTGTTCTTCCTGCTGACCGTCATCGTCGGCGCCGCCTGGCTGCACGCGCACCGTCCGCCGCTCGGCTTCGTGCTCGCGCTCGCCGCAGCATCCGCCGCCGCGCATCCTCTGGCCGGCATCCCGGCGCTCTTCGCGGCGGCGCTGCTCATGACCGTGAAGCTGCGCCACGACGGACTCGCGCTCCCGCGCATCTCCAAAGCGATCGTCTTCGGCATCCTGCTGGGCGCGGCGGCGCTGGCGGTCCCCTTCGCCTTCTCGCTCCGTGAAGGGACGGGCAGCCTGCCCATCGAAGCGGCTTTCAAAAAACCGATCGCGACGCTCGTCGAGAACGTGCCCTTCGAAGGGCCGGGACTCGAGACGCGCTATCGTCCCCTCCTCGACTTCGCGGAGTTCATCGACCGCAACTACGACCTCCTCTGGCTCATCATGGCCGGCGCGGGAGCATGGCTCCTCGGCCGGCAAAAGCCTTTCCGCCGCTCGGCGCTCGCGCTCGGCGGCCTTTCCTTGGCGCTCCTGGCGGGTTCGTCCGTCCTGAGGACAGGCTTCACGTTCGAGGACGTCATCGGCTACGAGCAGGGCAACTACGCCGCCCGGCTGTATGAAGCGGGGCTCTTGGCCGCTTCGCCGCTCGTCCTGGCCGCTTTCGCCTGGTGGTGGCGCGCGCTCACGAAGACCGACGCCGCCGTGCGCTTCCTGATGGCGCTCGTCTTCGCCGCGGCCGTCGCCGCGCTGGCCTACGGCGCGTTCCCCCGCCTCGACGACTACCGCTGGAGCCGCGGGTATTCGACCTCGGCGCACGACGTCGAAGCCGTCCGCTGGATCGACACGCACGCCATCGGCCCGTACGTCGTGCTGGCGAACCAGTCCGTCTCCGCCGCCGCGCTCCGCGAATACGGGTTCCGCACCTACTACGGCGACCAGTTCTATTATTCGATCCCGACCGGCGCGCCGCTGTATCAGAAATATCTCGAGATGGTCTACGACGCGCCCTCTCGCGCGACGATGGACGCCGCCATGCGCGATATCGGCGTGCGCCAAGCGTACTTCGTCATCAACGACTACTGGACCGACGCGGGGCGCATCATCGACGCCGCGAAAAAAACCGCCGACGACTGGCAGGAGGTCGGCGACGGCAAGGTCTTCATCTTCCGGTATACGCTCCGGTAGGTTTCGCGCGATACCTGATCGGTACCACGGGGCCCCGGTGTGCGAGCGCGGGGTCTTTTTCGTCATAGAGCGCGACCAGGCGCTCTGCGTGCCGGTCTTCCGTCAGGAGCTCGGCGGAGCGGCGGGCGGCCTTGGATCGGCCGGGCCAGGCACCCTTCTCGTCGCAGGCGCGCTTCAGCGCGGCGACGAGGGCGGCGACGTTCCCCGCCTCGAAGACGAGGCCGTTCTCGCCGTGACGCACCAGCTCGGCGGCGCCTCCGATGTCGGCCACGATCACGGGCACGCCGTAGGCGAACGATTCGACGATGACGGTCGGGGCGTTCTCGTAGCAGAGCGAGGGCACGACGGCGTAGTCCGCCTTCGAGAACATCTCCATGAACTGCGTGGGGCTCTTCTTGCCGTAGAAGGCGACGCGGACATCCTTGCCGGCGGCCCGTCTGGCCTCGTCGGCGGCCGCGCCGGATCCGACCACGTCGAGACGGATCTTGGGACGGTCCTTGCTCAGGCGGCGGAACGCCTCGACGAGGAGCAGGATACCCTTGTGCGTCTCGATCTGGCCGAGGAACAGGAAGCGCGTCTCGACGGACGGCGCGTGCGGGGCGGGACGGACGCGAGGCGCGGGGTTCGGCAGGAAGACGGCCTGCGAGGCCGGGAAGAACCCGCGGACGCGGTAGAAATCCAGCAGGAACTTCGACGGGGAGATGACGGCGTCGGGCGAACCCAACGCGCGGCGCGCGGAACGCGCGAACAGCGCCGAGACCGGGTCGGTCACGCCGAGACCGCTCTCCCTGCCCTTGATGATGAGGCCGGACGGCGCCGCGAGCTGGACGTCATGCAGGGTGTGCACGTGGCGGATGCCGAGCGAACGGATGACGCGCGGGACGGAGAGGCCGATGCCTTTGAGGCTGTGCGTGTGTACGACGTCGGGACGTTCTTTCTTCAAGATCGCCTCGACGCATTCAGCGGCGTGCGGGTTCCAGGCGTCCCATGCGTGCCAGAGCAGGCGCGACGGCGCGGAGTGGCGGCCGATGTCGCCGTAGAAGAAAAGGTTGAGCGGATGGAACCGCCAGACGCGGATGCCGCCTTCGTCCGTCATCCGCGGAGCGACGCTCCCGTCGTCGCGCACCGGTTCGGCGGTGATGACGCAGACGTCGTGGCCGATGGCCTTGAGCGCCCTGGCTTCAGTCTCGACGACGCGCTCCGCTCCGCCGCGGGCGTAGGGAGGATATAAATTCGAAATCAGGCAGATGCGCATGCGCAGTAAGTATAGCAAAATCGTCCCCTCATTGACATCCTCATGCGTCATTCCGTAAGAACATCCCGTTACCGAAATTCAACCCCTGTCGCAAATGCGTAACAAGAGGGAAACGGCACGGTTCTTGAATGAGGCTTTGGAAGCCGCTTCCTTCGGATTTGATGTGCTGCTGACGACCAGGAGCCACCAGCGCGTCCTTGCCGGACAAGGACTTGAAGGCATATGCAGAGTCGTCACCGAGCGCCGGGCGCGTGAAACGCGCGCCTGGCTCCGCGCCGCCAAACGAGCCCGACTTATCAAAATCACGCGCGCCGGGGATCGGATGAAGGTCGCTTTGGCCCCGAAAGGCCGACGTATGCTGCTGGAAATGCGGATCCGTTCCGCGCCTCGTCTTCGCGGCGCGGAAAAGACATATGTCGCTTTCGATTTTCCTATCCCGCAAAGAAGCGCTCGTGACGCCTTCCGGCGTTTTCTGAAACGCACGGGATTCATAAAAATCCAAATGAGCCTTTGGTCTATTGGTCGGGACGCGGCGAAACCTATGCGGGACCTGCTCACGCGGGTAGGCGCTCGTGATTGGGTACGCGTCTTTCACGGAACCGAAAAAACGGCGTGAACCGTTTTGCGACAGGTGACGTAAAACGGTTCAGGGTCGGTTTCCGGCGATGGCGGAGATGACGGCGCGATCGGCCGCGTGTCGGGCGTAGAGGCGTTCAGCGCGGTCGCGGGCCGCTCGGCCCATCGCGGCGGAGCGGGACTGATTATCGAACAGGCTGCCGATCGCTTCGACCAGCTTCTCGGGATCTGACGGCGGGGCGAGCAGACCAGTCACGCCCGGCTCGATGACGGAACGGACGCCGGGGAGGTCGCTGACGACGGACGGGACGCCGCTGGCCATGGCTTCGAGCGTGACGATGCCGAACGCCTCGGAGCGGTCAATCGACGGCAGGACGTGGACGGCGGCGGATCGATATAGCGACGGGAGCTCGGCGTCCGGCACGCGTCCTAGGAATTTCACGCGACCTTCGATGCCGAGCGCTTTCGCGCGGGCCTCGTAATCGGTACGCATGTCGCCGTCGCCAGCCACGAGCAGTCTGGCGCCGGGGACGCGGGCGACAGTCTTGGCGAACGCTTCGAGCAGGACAGTCACACCCTTGAAGTAGTGGGCACGGTCGAGACCGCCGACGAAGAGAACGGTCGGCTCGCCCTTCGGAGCATCGGGGCCAGGAACGAAACGTTCCGTATCCACGCCGAACGGCGTCTCGTGCACGCGGGCGTCGTCCTTGAAAGACGCCGCCTGCGACGAGGCGAGGTAGTCGCGGCTCGCCGTCAGGATGACGTCGGCGGATGCGAGGATCGTCCGCAGGAACAGCCTGCGGTACAGGCGGAAGACGGCACCTGCGAATCCCGTACCGACGGCGTCCATGTGGTACATGACGGCCAGGCGCGCGCGGCGGCCGAACATCTTCTTCCAAAGCCAGACCCATTCGGCGCCTCCGAAGAACGGATAGTGCAGTTCGACGACGTCGAATCCGCGCAGTTTCCAGAGCAGCTGCGGCGCGCAAGCGGAATTTCCGACGCGGAACAGCGGACGCAGGTTCACTCCCGGCGCGAAAACGACGACGTCATGTCCGGCGGACTTGAGCGCCTCGACGTGCGAGGCTGCGGCGTTGCCCATGCCGCCGCGATAGGGCGGATACGTCGATGCGACGACTGCGACGCGCATAGCTACCAGAAGAGGACGAGACGAACCAGCGTCCAATACATGGAGAACAGCGGGTTGGCGACGCGCGTCAGCAGCGTCGGCTGCATCTGCTGGAAGAGTATGCTTCCGGTGAAAAGCTTCGTCGCCTCTCGATCGGAAATCTTGCGGAGAGCCTGCACGCGCGCGCGGGCTTCGATCAGCTTCATACAGCCGGTCGGCGACAGGAAGTGGGCATAGGCGCGCAGCTTCTCCCGCCACCAGCCGCCCTTGAAAGCGAACGCCCAGAGGCCGAGCTCCATCGCCAGGAAGGCCGGGAGCGTCAGGAGCAGCGTCGGAAGGCGGAACATGCGCAGAATGACGATGAGCCGGTTGCGCTCCATCCAGAAATATTTCTTGATGCTGCGGGAGAACTCGTATTTGTGGAAGACGACGGACGCCGGCGCGAGCACGACGCGCCAGCCCGCCAGGCGCGCGCGCCAGGAAAACTCGAGGTCCTCGTGATAGGCGAACAGCTCCTCGTCGAGCAGGCCGACCTCGCGGAGCGTCGCGGCGCGCATCAGCATGCCGGCGCCGCTGGCGTAGGCGATATCGCGGACATGGAGCTTCGCTTGCACCGACGGGTCATGGAACGGCACGGACTCGCCGCCGGCGTATCCGAAGCCGAGGAAGTGGATCTCGTTGCCGTAGGTGTTCACCAGTTCGGTCCTGGGGTGGAGTCGCAAGAGGCTCTGTACGACACCGATGTCAGGGTCACCTTCGGCGACGCGCACGGCTTCCTCGAGAAATCCAGGCTGCGCTTCAGTATCTGGGTTCAGCAGATAGACGTAGTCGTAGCCCTCCTCGAGCGCGCGGCGGATGGCCTGATTGTTGCCTCCGGAAAATCCGAGGTTGTCGGCGTTCTTGAAAAAGACGCATGGGAATCCTTCCTTGGTGGCCGTGCCGTCCTCGGAAAGCAGTTCGCGCGCGATGAAGTCGCCGCTGCCGTCGGGACTGGCGTTATCGACGATCATCAACGTCGCCGCGCCGGGTTCGATGCCCGCTTCCGCGACGGCGCGAAAACAATCGGCCAGGTAGCGGCCGTGGTTCCAGGAAACGACGATGACGGCGGTCCTTTTCATTCCTTGAGGTCCTTGAGCGCGAGCTCGCGGGCAAGCTCGGTGATCTGTCGTTCCTGGTCCTCGACTCGCGCGAACAGGCGGAATTGGAGATAAAAAAGCGCGGCGATGGAGAGGTAGACGACGACGTCAGCCCCGCGGCCGACGCCGAGAAGGCGCGCGGCTTCTGAAGCGGTCTCCGGACGCGTCACGACGGAGGCGACTGCGGCCCACAGGAGCGTCCAGAGCGTGAGCTGCCGGAAGCCGATGCTTCTGCGACGGAAACGCGAGACGGCCGCGACGAAACCGAAGACGGCGACAGCGATCAGGATGATCTGGATGACGGTCATATCAGTCCAGGAAGCGGCGAAGGATGAGCTTGAGCGCCGTCTGCACGCCCACCGCGAAATTCTGCCCTTTCGACAGGGAGTAATCGGTGTAGACGGCCTCGATCGGGATTTCCGCCAGGCGGAGGCGCTTGTCGACGATCTCCTTCACGAACTCCGAAGAGACTTCCATGCGCGAGGAGCGGAGACGGATGCGCTCGGCGGCGGCGCGCGTCATGCCGCGCAGGCCGCTCTGGCTGTCGGTCACCCATCTGCGGAAGAGGACGTAGGTGAGCGCGTTGCCGAGGAACTGGGCGAGGCGGCGGCGCGCCGGCATGTTCCCCTTGCCTTCAAGCATGCGCGAACCGATGACGAAATCGACGTCGCCCTCCGTGAGGCGATCGAAGGCCGCCTTGGCCGCCTCGGCGCGGTGCTGGCCGTCGGCGTCCATCGTGACGATGGCGTCCGCGCCGAGCCGGAGCGCGCCTTCGATGCCCGTACCGAGCGCGCCGCCGAGCCCTCGGTTGACGGCGTGGCGGACGACCGTCGCGCCCGCGGCCGCGGCGATCTCGGAAGTGCGGTCGGAAGAACCGTCGTCCACGACCAAGACGCGGTCGGCGACATGGAGCGCGCCGCGCACCGCTTCGCCGATCGTCTTCTCCTCGTTGTAGGCCGGAATGACGATGACTCTCTTTTCCATCCTACATGTTACGGGCCAAGCCCTTGGTCACGAGCGTGTATTCGATGGACCGCTTGAGGCCGTCTTCGAGTCGCACGAGCGGAATCCAGCCCAGCTCGTCGCCGGCCTTCCGGATGTCCGGCAATCCGAGCTGCGTCATGAAAAGCAGCGGAGCCTCGAAGACCAGTTTGGATTTGGAGTTCGTCATGGCGATGACCTTGCGCGCCACGTCCGCCAGATGGATGTCCTCGTCGCCGCCGAAATTCACGGGTCCGGGGTTCTTGCTCGTCTTCATGAGGCGCGCGATGCCGTCGACGACGTCAGTGACGTAGACGAGCGACGTGCTGAATTTCTCGTCGCCGTAGACCACGAGGTCGCGCCCTTCGAGCGCGTCGATCACGAAGTCCGGGACCATCTCGCCGTCGTTCAGGCGCTGGCGCGTGCCATAGGTGCGGAAGATGCGCGCGACGCGGATGTCGAGGCCGAAGACGGACGCATAGGTGAAGCAGGCGCTCTCGGCCCACTTCTTGCCTTCGTCGTAGCAGGCGCGCGGCGAGGCGTGGTCGGTGACGCCGAGATCGGTCTCGACGAACTTTCCGCCTTCGGCGCGGCGCGGCCCGTAGACGACGGACGTCGAGGCGTGCAGGAGGCGCGCCTTGTGCTTCACGGCCATGTCGAGCACGTTGCGCATGCCGACGGAGTTCGCGAGGTACGTCTGGATGCGGAGGTTGTCGAACTTCTTGGCCGAAGTCGGGCAGGCCAAGTGATAGACTTCCTGGATGCCGCGGACGTTGATCTTGAAACGCGCGAGTTCAGGGAAGGACTCAAGGTCGAACGGCTCGTTGATGTCGAGCTTGATGAACTCGAAATCCGGGTTCTTCAGCATCGCTTCGATGTTGGAGACCTCGGAGGTGATGAAGCTGTCGACGCAGATGACCTGGTGGCCGTCAGCCAAGAGGCGCTCGCACAGGTGCGAACCGATGAAACCGGCCCCACCGGTCACGACTGCCACTCGTTTCTCGTCCGCCATACGGCAAAAATCGCGTAATTAAAGGGTAGGCCAAGTATACGTCCCTAGGTACCCGTGGGCAACAGGTTCTTGTCGTGGTCGATGGTCGGGACGCGGCTGCGCTCGGCTTCCGGCTCGTAATCGAAGACGGACTGGATGGCCGGTCCGACGCGGTAGTTGATGAAGAACGCCTCCGAAATGTCGTCGATCTTGGTGTTCCATTCCGGGCCGTAGAGGCCCTCCGCGACCGCTTCAGACGTCACGTGCCGCAGGAGTCCGTTACGGCTCACGGCGTAGATCTTAGGATCGGTCTGGATCTTCAGCATCCTGTAGCCCGGACGGTACGTGACGTTGCCTCCGAGCTGATAGCGCGCCATCTCGTCGCGGCCGATGACGCGGACGGTCGGGGTGACGGGGAACCACGAACGGAACGTCTTCTCGTTCGGGAAGACGTAGCGGCGTCCGTCACCCGCCAGATAATAGACGGCGGAAGAAGCGGCGGTCTTGATCAGACGTCCGCGCCACGATGGGGACTCGGGGAGCGGCGCGGGCGGATGTCCGCCGCCCAAGAGCGCGGCCTGGACGGCCTTGACGGCCGCGGCCGCATCGACTTGTCCGGCGCCGAGATGCCCCGCGTACGGGCCGTTCAGCTGGTTCACGTCCTTGGAGGTCGCGCGCAGGACGTCGCGCAGGGCGTCGGCGTCGAGAGTCGGATCCATCGACGCGACGAGCGCGGCCACGCCGGAGACGACCGGCGCCGAGAGCGACGAGCCGAACCAGGAATCGCCGTAGGCCTGGTCGAAGCCGGAGATGGCGGGGCGATATGCCTGGGTCGTGAAGAAGCTCTCGCCAGGGGCGGAGATGCCGACGCAATCGGAACCGTAGCTGGAGAAGCTCGACTTCGCGCCGTTGCGGTCGAGCGAGGCGACGCCGAGGACGAGCCGCTCGCCGTTCGGTCCGCGATAGCAGGCGGGATACGACGGATAGATGTTGAGATCGCCTCCCTTGTCGGTGTCGCCTTCGTTGCCCGCGGCTGCGACGACGAGTATGCCGGCGTCGTGCGCCGCGCGCAGCGCGTCGGCGAGGGTCTGGCTGTAGTTCTGTCCGGTGAAGCTGACGTTGATGACTTTGGCCTTGGCCGCGACGGCGTAGCGGATGGCGCGCACGACTCCGAGCGTGTTGCCTGATCCGTCGGCATCGAGGACGCGCAGCGGCATGATGCCGACGTTCCAGTTGATGCCGACGATGCCTTCGGCGTTCCCGCCGGCGGCACCGATGATGCCCGCGACGAGCGTGCCGTGGTTCGCGCCGTCTTTGGCGCTGCCGGCACCGATTTCCGGATTCGGATCTGAATCGCCGTCGACGAAATCCCAGCCCCGCGCATCGTCGACGTAGCCGTTGCGGTCGTCGTCGATGCCGTTGCCGGCTATCTCGCCCGGATTCCTCCAGATGCGGTCGCGCAGGTCCGGGTGCATGAGGTCCACGCCTGAATCGAGCACGGCCACCGTGACCGTCGGCGAGCCCTTGGCGAAATCCCAGGCTTCGGGAAGCCTGACGGCGTTCAGGTACCACTGCTCGCCGAAAAGCGGATCGTCAGGCACGGCGGCCAGGACAGGCTGGATGATGAAAGCGAAAAACAGGGCCGTCGTCGCGGCATATCGCGCAAAAACCTCGTAAATACGGCATTTTCCCATGCTTTTTTGTCCTGAGATTGCCATCAGTGTAGCCGAAGGCGATGCGCTTCACAAGCGTCTTACGACGTCGTCAATATCGGTGAAACGACGGGTAATCCCGTGATTTCGTCGCCGGTCCGAGGCACGTAGTAGCCGTCCGGCACGTCGCCCCAGACGAAATCCGCGCCGCCAAGCAGGCGGACCTCCAGCGTGACGCCGCTCATGACGGCGAAATCGTCGGTCTTGAGAGAAAGGGAGAATTCCGAAGTCGTGCCGGCGGCGAGGAGCGGCTCCGCATCGGTCGCGAATTCGAATTCCAGGACGCCCTCGTCTCCATAGGCCGAAGCGAGACCCTGCGGCGTCATGTCGGCGACGCCGCCGCGTACGATGCCGTAGCGGATGGAACCCCAGACGTCCTCTCCGACGATCTCGGATCCGGACGCCAGGAAGCGGCGGAGCTCGACGATGCCGTTATCGTCGGCCGCGTCGCCGTCGACGTCGGCCCAGCGCTCCAGCGCGTCGTTGTCCGCACCATCGAAAGCGGCATCGCTCGGCTTGAGGCGAAACGTCATCTTCTTGACTCGCGACGCGCCTTCAGGAGCGGACGTCAGGCTGAAGCGCATGACCTCGACGGTGCGTCCGCGCGCGACGGTTCCGGTCGGCGTCGCGGACGCGCGGCTCGCCGTCATTTCAGTCAGGCGCACGGACAAGTCCGATGCCGCGGACGTCCGCGTGAACGTCGCGGCGCCGAAATCGCCTTCTCCGAACGTCCTGCCTTCCGCTTCCGACGAGAACACCGTCGGACGGTCCCCGGGGAAGGCGATCTGCAAGCGCTCGCCCGAGACGGAACGGCCAGTCGCGGCGGAAACCTGACCGTATACGGCCACGGTGACGGAGCCGCCGCGAGGGACGCGGAGAGAGAGTCCGCTGAAGGTAGCGTCGTTGCCCGAAAAAACCGATGCCGCCGTGCGCACGGCGCCGTCGGCGTCCTGATAGCTCACGCGCAGCGAAGCGAGCGAGACGTGCGCCGCGCCGACCGATGTGAAGGTCAGCATCGGGACGTCGAAGGCGTCGTGCGTCGCGGAGATATCGAGCGTGCCGATTCGCGCCTCGCGCCCCGCCACGACGGCGCCGGAGGCCCCGGTCCACTCGAAATCCAGCCCTCCGTGCTTGCGCACCGTCAGCGCGTATCTCGGCGACGTTCCGCCGTTAGGCTCGGCACCGGCGGCTTCGAGCCTGACGCCGAGCGCGTCGAATACGGCCACGTCGCGGGCGACGTCGCCGATGTCGAAGGAAAGGCGGTCGTCATGGTCCTCTATCGGCGCTTCGCGGCGCAAGTCGCCTCGGAGGACGTAGGTCGCGCTCGTGCCTGCCGGCAGGGCGAGGTCGAGGCCGCTGAAGACGGGGCGGCCATCGAACGGCATCGGCACCGGGCCGGCGACGGTGCGTCCATCTCCGTCGACGAGGCGGAGGGAGGAAACGACGTCGGAGACGCGCGTCTCCGTGCCGTTATCCGCGTCGGCGCCCGCTCGGAACCCTGCGACGCCTTCTTGCTCGTCAAGATAGCTTTGAAACGAGACGCTCCTGACTCGCGCGACGGCGGCGGAACCCGCGCGGAAGACGAACGACGCGAGCGCGACGTCAGCCGAGCCTCGCACCCGGACGTCTTCCTCCGGCACTGGCGCGGCGGAAACCTCGAAGGTCATCTTGCCGACGGACGCCGTCGGCGCGACCAAGTCGAGCTTCGGCAGGAACGCGAGCGATGAACCGGAGGCGTCTTCGATCACGACGCGGGCGACGGGTATGCTGGCGCGATATTCCTCGCCGGAAGGAAGTTCGGGATCGAACTTCGCGACGAGCCGCAATTTCACGTCGGAACCGGCCGGAACGTCCCACGCCCCTCCGAATTCGAGCGTCTGCCGCTGGTCGAGCGCTGAGTCAAGCTCGGGGGAAATCATGCCGAAGACGTCCCTGCCGCCGGCGTCGACCCAGCGTACGTCCTTCAGGTTGAGCCGCGCGTTCACTCCACGCACTAGGCCGCCTTGATCGGAATCGGCGCCTTGGCCTGAGGCCGGCGCCCCCAGCACGGCGTCGAGGATGACGGGCAGCTGTCGGACGCGCGCCGAGGTCGCGGTGCGCAAACGGAGCTCCATCAGCGTCCCCTCCTGTCCGGCGGACGGCGAAGCGGCGGCCGCGTAAGCGCTGAAGGTCGGCGTGGCAGGGAGCGCCCCGAGCGGGACATCCTCCATATCCTTGTCCACTCCGATCGTCGGCACGGCGACGCGTTCGGCGCCGGTGTCGTACTGGGAACACAGCGTGATAGGCGCGCCGAGATCGTAGTCGACGAAAAACGCGTCCGGCACGTCGTCGATCTGGACGTTCCAGTTCGCGCCGAACAGGCAGGCGGCGACGGCTTCGGATCCGACGTGCCGAAGCACGCCGCCCTTCGACACGGCGTAGACTTTCGGGTCGGTCCGTATCTTCACCATCCGCGTCCCGGGACGATACGTGACGTTACCGCCGAGCGCGAGCTCGGCAAGTTCCTCCGGTGATACCGTCTTCACCGTCGCGAAATCTTCGTACCACGAGAAGTACGAGGCAGCGTTCGAAAAGACGTAGCGCTTCCCGTCCGCGCCGACGTAATAGACGGCAGGGTTTTGGGGCGACTTCACCAAATCACCCGCCGAGGCCGCGAGGAGCGGCGACGGCGACAGGAAGGCGAGGAGCGCGGCGATGGCGAGTCGGATCCTCATGGTTTCGTTCATTGGATGATCATGCCCGGGGCGACGACAGGGAGCCCTCTCACTTCGCGGCCGTCCAGCGGCGCGGCGTTGCCGGAGTCCGAGTCCATCCAGAGGAACTCCTCGGCGCCGAACAGCTCGACCCCGAGGCTCCTCTGTCCGACAGGGAAGGCGCTCGTCCTCAGGCCGAGCGCGAAAGTCGCCGTCTCGCCGGCCTCGATCGCGAGCTCGGAACCCGAGGCGAAATCGATCTCGACGTAGCCGGCGTCGACCGTCGCGCTGTCGCGTCCTTGCGGCGTGGAGTCCTTGCCGCTCTGCGTGTACATGCCGTAGCGGATCGACGCGTCGCTCCCCTCTCCGATGACTTCAGCGCCGGAAACGGAAATCTTGCGCAGGTCGATGACGTCGTTGTCGTCGATGACGTCGCCGTCGATGTCGGCCCAGCGTTCGAGCGCATCGTTGTCCGCGCCATCCGTTCCCGCGTCGCCGGCCTTGATGCGGAAGACCATTCGCTTCACGCGCGCGCGGCCTTCCGGTCCGGCCGTCAGCGTGAAGCGCAGGACTTCCTCGGACGCGCCGCGCGCGATGGGGCCGCTAGGCGTCGCGTAGGCCCGCGAAGCCGAAAGTTCCGTCAGCCGGAGCTGCAGGTCGGCCGCGACGTTCGAGGTCACGGCGAAACCATGGCCCGCAGCGAGATCCGTCCCGCTGAAATCGCGGCCCTCCGTCACCGAGGCGAATCCGAAGTTCCGGTCCGCGGCGAACCGGAACCGGAGGCGCGCGCCGGATACGCTCGCATACGATTCGACGACGTCAGCCTGGAAAGAGATGTAGGCCTTCTTGTCTTTTGGGACGTGGATGGCGAGGCCCTTGAAGAAGGCGTCGCCGCCGACGAACTCTCCCGTCACCGAGACGTTCGCGCCCTTGGCGTCGATATAGAACAGCCGGAGGGCACCGATCGGCGCGCGGTCCACGCCGGTGAACGGGAAGGTGAGGCTCGTGATGGTGAAATCGTCGTACGACGCCGCGGCGACGATGTTGCCGAGCTCGACCGGGCGGCCGACGACGGCCTTGGCGGAACTGCCGGCGAAATCGAGCGCCAGCGTACCGTGCTGGCGGACCGTCAGCGCGTACACGGGACGCGTGCCGCCGTTCGGGGCGGTCCCGTACGCCTCGACCGCGTCGCCGGAGGCGTCGACGATGACGACGTCCTTCGCCGCGTCGACGACGTCGAAGGCGACGATGTCGGGGCGCGCCTCAATCTGGGCGTCGCGATCCAAGTCCCCGCGCAGGGCGTAGACGCCGGCCGAACCGGCGGGCAGGACGAGTGCGAGGCCCTCGAATCGCACGCGGCCGTCGTACGGCACCTCGACGGGCCCCGCGACGCGCGCGCCGGACTGGTCATGCAAGCTGACGGCGCCGACGATATCGCGGACGCGCGTCTCGGTCCCGTTGTCCGCGTCGCCGCCCGCGAGGTAGCCGGCGCCGCCTTCCTGCTCGTCGAGATATCCCTGGAAAGCGATGGCGCGCAGCGTCTGCGTCAAAGCGGCGGCGTTGAACGTGAAAGCCGCGAGTTCGACGCTCTGGGCGCCGCGCACCTGCGTCTTCGGACCATGGAACTCCGCAGCGGCGATCTCGAGCGCGTCCTTGCGCACCTGGACGATCCCGCCCGCGAGATCCGTCTTGGGAAGGAACGCGGCCGGACGTCCGTCCGCGCCGAAGACTTCCGCTCGCGAAGTCACGGCGATGGCGCGATACGGTTCGGCGATCGGCGTCTCCTCATCGAACGTCGCCGTCAGCCGAAGACGGGTCTCCCCTGCCGGAACCCTCAATCCGCCCGCGAATTCGAGGACGTACTCCTGATCGTCGGACGTGGACAAGGAGACGTCGAGCGTGCCGAAGACGGACGCGCCGCCGGCGTCGACGAAGCGTATCCTCGTGAGATTCGCACGGACGGAATCTCCGCGGACGAGGCCGCCCAAATCACGATCCGCGATGCCGGACAAGGCGGTCAACTTCACGGGCAGGCGCCGGATCTCGAGCGGAACCGACGTCGCGAGCAGGAGTTCCATCAGCGCGGCCTCCTTGCCGGCCGTGGCGATCGTGCTGACGGGCGCGAGGCTGAACGTCGGCGTCGAAGGCAGGACCGCCGGCGCCGCGCCCAGACGCCTGTCCTCGGAGATGGTCGGCGCCGAGGCTTTCTCGGCCGACGGGTCGAATCCGTCGCAGGCGATGATCGGATCGCCGAGGCGATAATTCGTGAAGGACTCGACTGGAACATCCTCGACAGCTCCGCGCCACGCCGAACCGTACAGGCAATCCGCGATGCCTTCCGAAGCGACGTGCCGCAAGACGCCGCCGCGCGCGACCGCGTAGGTCTTCGGGTCGGTGTCGATCTTGACCAAGCGCGTGCCGGGGCGATAGGTGACGTTCCCGCCGATGCGGCGCGACGACATCTCCGATGCCGAAATCGTCCTCACCGTGCCGAAGCCTTCGTACCAGCTGAAGAAGACCGAGGTGCCGGTGAAGACGTAGCGCATGCCGTCGGTGCCGAGATAATAGACGGCGGGATCGGACGATGTCCTGATGAGATCCCCGGCGGAAGCGACCGAAAAAGGCTTGGGCGCGAAAAACCCGATGACGGCGAGAGCACAGACGATGAATAGCCACCGGCGCATATGAATGAAGTATAGCAAATCTGACTGCGGGCGGCGGCCGAAACGCTTCGTGACGAAAATGCGACACCTGTCGCAAAACGGTACACGAGGGTTTTTAGCGGGGTTTTTTGAGGATGGATGAAGGAAAGAGAAAACCCCCTCGTTGCGGAGGGGGTTTTCGTTCTCGGGATTTTTACGGCATCAGGACGCTCTGGGCGTCGGTCGGGAGGACTTCGACGTAGAGGCCGTTGGTCCAGTCGTCGGACGCGGCGGCGTCGGCGGCGTCGTCCGTGGCTCCGCTGACGTCGTTATGCGGGATGGCCGAGTTGTCGGACCAGGCGAAGTTGTAGATCGCGGTCGCGGCATTGGTACCGTCGAGGTCGTCGACGCCATCGGCATCCACGGCGACGCTGGCGAGTTCGCCGGTGACGAGGTCCGTGTCGGACGCGATGTTCGTGATGAGCGAGTGGTTGGAGGCCGCGCCCGCGACCGTGAGCACGAGCTCGTAGGTCTTGGAAGCGCCAGCCGAGATGACCTGCTCACTGGTGAAGCGGCTCTGGAACGTGCAGGCGGTGCCGCCGTTCGATGCGCAGCCGATCGACTGCGTGGTCGTGCCTGAGATATGCGCCCCCTGGCCGACCTCGCGGACGGCCGACTGGCCGCCGCCGTTCGCGATGAGCATGCCCGCGTTCGACTTGGTGACCGCCCATTGGATGGCCTTGAGCGAAACCTGCTCGGCGACGTCCGCCGTGACCGTGATGCGCGAGAGGACCATCGTGCCGTTGGTGAGCGTGGACGTCGGGAGCGACGCCAGGCTGACGGTCGGCTTGGTCTTGCGGAGGACCTTGTTGCGACCCGTGACGTCCGTCGTGGCGATCGTGGAGACCACCGTGCTGGAGCCAGTACCGCGGTACTCGAAGGTACCGGCGGTCGGGGTCGTGAGGTCTGTCGTGATCTGGAGGTCAGCGCCCGAAGTGGCGCCGCCGGAGATCGAGTTCAGGATGGCCTTGACCGTGAGGGTCTTGGAGGCATCCTTCGGAACCACGAAGTTGAAGCCCGAGAAGTCGGCGTTCTGGCCGGACATCGGGACCGGACCGGCGACGAGCGCGGCCCCGTCGTAGAGACTCATGCTGACGACGCTGTTCTGGACCGCGCCCACGAGCGAGATACGGATCTTGGTCTGCTTCAGTTCTTCGTTGGCGGCCGTGAGGCGGATCTTGCCGAGCACAGCGGTGGTGTTGGCGAGGACGAGGCCTGCTTCGGACTCGGTGTCGTCCGGAGCGATCTGGTACGTCATCGTGCCGGAGTTCGCGGTCGTCAGGACCACGCTCGGCGTGCCGTTGATCGGGAAGGAGGCGGCGGCGAAGGAGACGCTGTTGCCGACGGCGTCCTGGACCGTGGCGTCCGTGTTGGCGACGACCTTGAAGGCGATGCGCTCCGCGTTCGAGTTCAGGTAGGCGCCGTTCGAGAGGTCGCAATACAGCAGACCTGTCGCGCCGATGGAATCGATGTCCCAGTCCAGTCCGGCGAAGGTCATCACGCCGCCGGTGCCGGAAGTCGGACTCTTCGGCTGGCCGCGCATCGCTCCGGTCGCGGCATCGATCAGCCAGCAGGAAGTGATGACGTCGGAGACGGAGACCGTGCCGGATACGTCGACGTCCTGGCCCTGCACGTAGTCGGAGGAACCGTCAGCGTCGATGAAACCCTTGATCGTCAAAGACGACAGCTTCGTGACCGTGCCGGTCTCAGAGCCGAACGAAAGGCCTAGCGCGAGAATGGAGGTCGCGCCCTTCACGTACGACTGCGAGACGGCGAGGCTATTGAGGCCGGCGCCGAGATACGCGGAATACATCGTCTGCGCGAAACCGGCCATATCGCCCGACGGGACGACGTCCGATGACGGCGTCAAGAAGGTAGAGTTATCGGTATTACGAAGGTCGGACGTGCCGAACGCGAGGCGCGTAGCCGTGACCGACTCGCCGCTCGTGATGGAGGTCGAGGCGTCCGCCGTGACGGCGAACTCATAGACGACTCCCGGTTCGAGCGACTGGACGTCGGTGAACGTCAGCGTCTGGTTCAGGTCGTTGGCGCCGGCGTCGCCCGTGCCGGAGAGGTCGGACGGACCCCACCAGGCGGCGCCGGAAGTCGTATTGATGATTTTTACGTCGGTGTAGTTCGGCGTGGAGGTGTTGATGAGGCCGCTGGCGCCCGCGCCGGAGGTGCTGGCGGTGAGCTTGATCTGCATGCGGCGGACTTCCGTGCGGTTCTGGACGACCATCGTGAAGCGCAGGAGCTCGGCGTCCTTAGCGTAGGTCGCGCGGTCGGTCGGGAACGGACCCTTGAGCGCGACCGTGACCGGACCCGCTTCCACCGTCGAGTACGAGCAGTCGCCAGCCGAGCTGGTGCAGCTGTCGCCGTCGTAGGCGGTGCGGGTGACGGTGACGCCCTGGCCGAAGGTCTGACCGACGCCGCGGACGTCCGAGGACTCTTCGGTGTAGAGCTTCAGGCTGTCAGCGGCGCGAGCGCCGCCGCCGATGTCGCCGTAGACCTGGAAGGTCTTGGTGGCGCCCTTCTCGAGCAGCATGCCCGGAGCGGAGAGGGAGAACGTCGCGCGGAGGTTGGCGTCGAAGCTAGCCGCCGTCGCGATCGTGAGACCCGCCTGCTTGAGCTTGAGGTTCGTGAGGTTGGCCGCGGAGAGGTTGCCACCCTGGAAGATGGTCAAGCGCTCGAAGCGGACGTCTTCGGAGGAGCCGGCGGCGACCGTGAACTCGGCGATCTTCGCCTCCATCTCGCCGGCCTTGGGGGCCGTGATGGTGCCGGTCTTGGCGATGGTGAGAGAACCCACCGTCGTGCCAGCCAGGGTGAAGTTGTTGCCGGTGAACGGAGAGCCGGAGAGCTGCGTGGTTCCGGACATCGCCTTGGAGAGTTCCATGGCGTGGACGTTGCCGGCAGCCGCGCCCGTCGCGATGTCGACGGCGACCCACAGGGTGCGGGTCTGGCCGGCGGCGAGCGAGAGGTTGAGGCCCGTGAAGGTGACCTCGTTGGTGGACGAGTTGACGGAGCGGCCCGTGGTCAGACGGGAAGAGCCCTCGTACAGGTACACCGAGGAGAGGTCGGTCGTGGCGCCGGGGCCGACGCGGCGGAGGGTGACGGAGTCAGCCACCATCGCGGAGCCGCCGTTGTTCGAGACGTTGAACTTCAGGAAGTTCACGCCCGTCGCGCCCTTCGGAAGGGTCGCGCCAGCCGGCGAGTCAGAGGCGAGCGAGACGGAAGCCGTGCCCGAGACGCCAGCGGTCGACAAGTTCTTGTCGGCGTTGATCGACTGGGACGAGCTCATCTCGGCCGTCTTGTTGTAGTCGGAGCAAGACGCGTTGATGGCGGCGCCGACGGAGTAGTTCGTGAAGAACGCGTCCGAGACGTCGTGAATCATCGTGTTCCAGGCCGAGCCGTACAGGGTGACGGCGCAGGCCTCGGAAGGCACGTGGCGAAGGACGCCGCCGTGCGCGATCGCGTAGGTCTTCGGGTCAGACTGGATCTTGAGCATCAGCACGCCCGGGCGATAGGTGACGTTGCCACCGATCTGGATGGACGCGAGGTCAGCGTCGGAGATGGTCATGACGGACGAGAAGTCCGCGTACCAGGTCTTGTAGGCCTTGTCGTTGGTGAACACGTAGCGCTTTCCGTCGGAACCGCAGTAGTACACCGCGGGGAGGGAACCCTTGATCAAGCTACCGCTCGTGCAGCCGGCGGCAGACGCTTTCAAGGGAGCGACCAGGACGGACGCCATCATCGACCAAAGGATGGTCGAGAGGACGATGCCCACGGTCAAGCTTTTTCGGAACGTGTCTGACATACAAACGGGCCCAGGTTAGGGGTAAATGCCCGTCCAGTGTAGCAGGTACGGAAACGAAAAAGGTGTGGGTAAGACCCGCACCTTCTCCCCCGCTCCGTTCAGGACAGGACCAGCCGTTTGTCGGCGATCGTGATGACGTCCTTTTTTTGGAGAACGTTGATCAAGGAGTTGACCTTGCCGTCGGTACGACCGAGGCTGCGATCAAGAGTCTCCAGGCGATGATCGACGCGGTCGAGACGGGTTTCGACGCCATCAAGACGAGTTTCGACGCCATCAAGACGAGTTTCGACACGGTCGAGACGGCCCCGAATATCCTCGAATTGCGGCGTGATGTTGTGCTCGATGACGTTCCCCAACTCCTCGCCGATCAGCTTGATGTCTTCGGGTGTAAGCATGCCCATATGGTTAGAGGATAACATATGGGGTCCTAGCACAGGCAATATGTGGGGTGTCAACGCTTAGAGTCGGCTCCGGCCTTGCATAAACAATCCCCCTCTTTGTGAAAGAGGGGGCAGGGGGAGTTAGGTCGGAGGGCCATCCGAGCTAACCCCTCCGCCCTTCGGGCACCTCCCCTTTCGCAAAGGGGAGGACGTTTAAAAGAATCCCCCTCTTTGTGAAAGAGGGGGCAGGGGGAGTTATTCGGAGGGGCGTGGGCCTACGATTCGGAGATAACCCCTCCGCCCTTCGGGCACCTCCCCTTTCGTAAAGGGGAGGACGACTGACAGAATCCCCCTCTTTGTGAAAGAGGGGGCAGGGGGAGTTATTCGGGGAGGACGTATAAACACAAACCCCCTCCTTGCGGAGGGGGTTTGCTCTTTCCGGGCCGCTTAGGCGAACCCTTGCGTACCGGCTAGATCCAGGCCGAAGCCCGAGGCGAGACTCGTCCTATTACGGAGCAAGGGTCGTCTGAGCGTCGGTCGGGAGGACCTTGACGTACAGGCCGTTGGTCCAGTCGTTCGACGCAGCCGCGTCTTCGCCTTCGGCAATGGTGCCGGCGACGTCGTTGTGCGGGATGGCCGAGTTGTCGGACCAGTGGATGCTGAAGCCGGCAGTCGCAGTGTTCGTGCCATCGAGGTCGTCGATGGAGTCACCCGCGAGACCGTCGACGTCGTCGAGTTCACCCGTGACCAGCGCGGAGTCCGCGGCGATCGTGGAGGTGATGCTGTCGTTCGAGCCGACGCCCGTCGTCGTGACGGCGAGTTCATACGTCTTGGACGTACCCGCGGCGATCACCTGTTCAGAGGCGAACGTGAAGCGGACCGTGCAAGCGTCGGACTCGAGCACATCGCAGTCGTCGTCGCCGGCCTCGTCGAGGTCAGCGGTGCCCGAGATGGAGGAGCCGCCGACCTCGCGGACCACCGGGGTCGCGATGCCGAGCGCGGCGCCGCGAGCGAGGTTCCACATGATCGACTTGACCGAGACCTGTTCCGCGCTGTCAGCCGTGAGGGTGATGCGCGAGACCACGGGCGTGCCGTTGGTGAGCGTGGAGCTCGGGAGCGAGGCCAAGCTGACGGTCGGCTTGGTCTTGCGGAGGATCTTCGTGCGCATCGTGACGTCCGCACCGGTGGCCTGGGTGGTCACGACGGTCGAGGACGAGGTGCCACGGTACTCGAACGTGCCAGCGGCAGCCGAGGTCGTGTCAGCGATGAGCGCGAGGTCGGTACCCGTGGTGGCACCGCCCGAGATCGTGTTCAGGACGCCCTTGACCGTGAGGGTCTTGGAGCCGTCCTTCGGCACGACGAAGTTGAAGCCGGAGAAGTCAGCGTTGCCACCGGTGAGCGGAACCGGACCAGCGACGAGCGCGGCCCCATCGTAGAGGCTCATGCTGATGACGTTGTTCGAGTTCGCCGAGGTGACGAGGCCGACGCGAAGCTTGGTCTGCTTCAGCTCTTCGTTGAGAGCCGTGAGGCGGATCTTGCCGAGGACAACCGTGTTGCCCGCGACCACGAGGCCCGCTTCGGACTCCGTGTCGTCCGGAGCGATGATGTACGACATCGTGCCGGTGTTCTGGATGGTGTGGACCACCGTGGCGGCAGAGGCGTTGACCGTGCCGGTTTCGGTGATCGCGTTGCCATCCGCATCCTGCGACGTGACATCGCTCGCGGCCTGGACGGAGAAGCCGACCGTGTCGGCGTCAGCGCCGTCGAAGGCGGAGTTCGAGATGTCGCAGTTGAGCTTCAGGCTCTTGGTCTGGCCAGCCGCCACCACGAGGTTGAGGCCGGTGAACTCAAGGAGACCGCCAGAGCCTTCCGTCGAGGAAGCGGTCGGAGACTTGGCCGTGCCAAGCATCGTCGCGCCATCCATGAGGCGGCACTGGGTGATGACGTCGCGGACCGCGGCGTCATCCGTGTTGTCGTCGAAGCCCTGGATCATCGTGGTGCCGCCATCGGCGTCGATCCAGCCCGTGGCCGTGATCGCCGTGATGGTGACAGGCGCGGCATCGCCGGCCTTCAGGTTGATGCCAGTGAAGTCGACGTTCGAGGAGCCCTTGATGAAGGTCTGGCTGACCGGGGTCGAGCCAAGCGAGTTCGTCATGGACGCCACACGGACCGTCATCGCGTTACCCAACAGCGAGCCGCCCGGGACGACGTCGGTGGACGGCGTCAGGAACGTGCTGTTGTCGAGGTTGCGGAGGTCGGAGGTGCTGAAGGCTTCGAGGGTCATGGTGACCGTGTCAGCATCGTCAGCGCCGTCCTCCACGTCGAGCGAGACGGAGAACGTGTACAGGACGCCGGCCTGGAGGGTCTGGACGTCGTTGAAGACGAGATCCTCGGAGCCGTCATCTTCCGTCACGTCCTTCGGGCCCCACCAGACGGAACCGGAGGCGACGTTGGTCACCTTGATGTCCGTGAGGTTAGCCGTAGTCGTCATGAGGTCGGTGCCGTCAATCTGCATGCGCAGGTTGCGGACTTCGACGTTGGACTGGGCCACCGCGGTGAAGCGGAAGACCTCAATCTCGTTCCCCTTCTCGCTGATGTCCTTCGAGGAAGGGCCCAGGAAGTTGAGGGTCACCTGTCCCGCTTCCACCGTCGAGTACGAGCAGTCGCCAGCCGAGCTGGTGCAGCTGTCGCCGTCGTAGGCGGTGCGGGTGACGGTGACGCCCTGGCCGAAGGTCTGACCGACGCCGCGGACGTCCGAGGACTCTTCGGTGTAGAGCTTCAGGCTGTCAGCGGCGCGAGCGCCGCCGCCGATGTCGCCGTAGACCTGGAAGGTCTTGGTGGCGCCCTTCTCGAGCAGCATGCCCGGAGCGGAGAGGGAGAACGTCGCGCGGAGGTTGGCGTCGAAGCTAGCCGCCGTCGCGATCGTGAGACCCGCCTGCTTGAGCTTGAGGTTCGTGAGGTTGGCCGCGGAGAGGTTGCCACCCTGGAAGATGGTCAAGCGCTCGAAGCGGACGTCTTCGGAGGAGCCGGCGGCGACCGTGAACTCGGCGATCTTCGCCTCCATCTCGCCGGCCTTGGGGGCCGTGATGGTGCCGGTCTTGGCGATGGTGAGAGAACCCACCGTCGTGCCAGCCAGGGTGAAGTTGTTGCCGGTGAACGGAGAGCCGGAGAGCTGCGTGGTTCCGGACATCGCCTTGGAGAGTTCCATGGCGTGGACGTTGCCGGCAGCCGCGCCCGTCGCGATGTCGACGGCGACCCACAGGGTGCGGGTCTGGCCGGCGGCGAGCGAGAGGTTGAGGCCCGTGAAGGTGACCTCGTTGGTGGACGAGTTGACGGAGCGGCCCGTGGTCAGACGGGAAGAGCCCTCGTACAGGTACACCGAGGAGAGGTCGGTCGTGGCGCCGGGGCCGACGCGGCGGAGGGTGACGGAGTCAGCCACCATCGCGGAGCCGCCGTTGTTCGAGACGTTGAACTTCAGGAAGTTCACGCCCGTCGCGCCCTTCGGAAGGGTCGCGCCAGCCGGCGAGTCAGAGGCGAGCGAGACGGAAGCCGTGCCCGAGACGCCAGCGGTCGACAAGTTCTTGTCGGCGTTGATCGACTGGGACGAGCTCATCTCGGCCGTCTTGTTGTAGTCGGAGCAAGACGCGTTGATGGCGGCGCCGACGGAGTAGTTCGTGAAGAACGCGTCCGAGACGTCGTGAATCATCGTGTTCCAGGCCGAGCCGTACAGGGTGACGGCGCAGGCCTCGGAAGGCACGTGGCGAAGGACGCCGCCGTGCGCGATCGCGTAGGTCTTCGGGTCAGACTGGATCTTGAGCATCAGCACGCCCGGGCGATAGGTGACGTTGCCACCGATCTGGATGGACGCGAGGTCAGCGTCGGAGATGGTCATGACGGACGAGAAGTCCGCGTACCAGGTCTTGTAGGCCTTGTCGTTGGTGAACACGTAGCGCTTTCCGTCGGAACCGCAGTAGTACACCGCGGGGAGGGAACCCTTGATCAAGCTACCGCTCGTGCAGCCGGCGGCAGACGCTTTCAAGGGAGCGACCAGGACGGACGCCATCATCGACCAAAGGATGGTCGAGAGGACGATGCCCACGGTCAGAGCCTTGCGGCTCATTTTCAGGACTTCGGTCATAAGTTGAGAACCTTTCTTCAAGTTTAGTGCCGACAGTACGGCCTTGCGGCCTCGACCTTGTGATACTGCCAGTGCCCCAAAGGGGCGGGCCCGTCCGGAGATTTCCTCCTGGATCGGAGCGCGGGGCGTACTCACATAGAGGAGTAGGCCACGAGCTTCGATCCAAGAAGCTTCCTGGACGGACGGTGGATATTTATGGTTGGGAGGAAGCGGGCTCGATCTCGGGCGCCGGGGTCTCGGAGACCTCTTCGGTGCTCGTCGCGGCTTCGGTCTCCGCTTCAGCGGGTTCCTCGACGGGCGGATTCTTGTCGGCGGACTCGGCTTCGGTGACGAGGTCGGCGCCTTCGCTGACCTTCTTTACGGCGGCGCGGAAGTCGCCTTGGGAGAGCAGTTCTTTGGCCTCGTCCACCGCGGCCTGGGCTTTAACGGTCAGGAGCTGGCTGGGAGAGGCGGCGCCGCTCGTCAGGCCGTCCTGCGTGGTGGCCACGTGGGCGGCGAAGGCGTCGATCTTGCGTCCGACGGCCGAGGAGAGCTGGGCTTCAGGTAAGACGTTCGAGGCGAAGCTTTGTTTCTCGACCAGGATTTCGAGCGCCTTCACGGAGACTTGGTCCAGGTTCAGGAGCGCCATCCGGAAGGAGGGGCGTCCGACGAACAGTCCGTGTTTGAAGATCGCTTGGTATTCGTCGGCTTTGGATTCGACCCGGCTGGCGATGCGGACGGCTTCGTCGGCGTCCTTTTCATCCTGGAGGTCGGAGAGGTCCTTGCGGACGGCGTTCATCTCGTCGGAGAAGAGCGCGGCGACCATCTCGATCTTCCCTTCCCTGCCGAGGTCGGGACTGGAGGCGAGGCGGGCCATCTCGTTGAGACGGCGGCCGGCGATCTCGACGCGGCGCTCGGTGCGGTCCGACTTGCGGGAGAGCTTGAGGTTCAGAGACTCCGCGGCGAGCTTTACGTTATAGAGGGGGTGGCCAGGCAAGGTGTCGTGCGCGGCGGCGACGACGGCCGTGGAGCCGACGCCGGTGCCGACGACCAGGAGCAGGACCATCGCGGGAATGGCCATGGCCTTGGCGAGGTTTTCAGGGAAGAAGACGCGCAGGGATTCGGCGAATGCGCGAAGACCGGTCCGGCGCTCAGCGCCGACCGTGTTGCCGATCTGCATCATCAGGGTCTCTTTCGTGGAAACGAGCCATTGCGCGTCCGGGCTTCCGCCCGCACGCTCATGCTTCAACGCCTTCAGTTGTTCCACGATCTGGGTCCGCATGGGATTTTTCGTCAGTCGCGACCAAGTCGCGCAGGGCGTCAGTCGCGCGATGCAGGAGCACGCGCACGTTGCCGTTGGTCTTGCCGAGGATCCTGGCGATCTCCGAAGTCTCGAGTTCATCGAGATACTTCATCACGAGCACTTCGCGATATTCATCCTTGAGCAGGCGAAGCTTCTTCTCCAGCATCTTCGCGTCGATGGCCGCGTTGACCTTCTTGAGATCCATGCGGTCGTCGGCGATCATCTCCTCGGCCCCTTCGGTCAGAGGGAGAGTCTCGCGGTTCGCGCGCGACCGATAGAAATCGATCACGCGGTTGCGGGCGATGCTATAAAGGAGCGCGCTCAAGTGGCGGACCTCTCCGCCCTTTTCGTCGAGAAGGAAGGACCAGGCCTTCAAGAAGACGTCAGCGGTGAGGTCTTGCGCCTCTTCCTCCGACGAAACCTTAAAGTACACGAAACGATAAATCCGGCGTGCATAGAGGTCGTAGATCTTCCCGTATGCTTCCGGATCCTTTTTCGCGCGTACCCGATACAACAGCAACTTCTCTTGGAGTGGGTTGCTCATGACTTTAGACGGGCGACCGAGTGATACCGTTACAGTCAGCCCTATAACGAGGTTCAGGCTATCATGAAAGGTAGGCAGAGTCAAAGGTATAACTTCGTAAGAATAAGGCTACGGAGCTTAACCGAAGAGGTAACATTAGGGACGGAACTCCCCCTTGGCACCCCGAATAACTCCCCCTGCCCCCTCTTTCGCAAAGAGGGGGATTTTTTTAGGCCTATTTGACAAAATGTGGTTGTTTGTCTACACTGGAGTAGACAAATAGATTATCCCCCATGGACTCCCCTAAACACATCATTCGCGTCTCAGTTTCGGAGGCGGCCAAGCTCTTCGGCATTTCCACGCGCACGCTCCGCCGCGCCATCGCCGACGGCGAGGTGGCCTATGTGGTGGTGCGGGGAAGGTATAAGCTGAACTTCGAGAGCCTCGTGAAGTGGTCGCAGGTCCGCCCGACCGTGCGCAACAAGCTGGCCACGACCGGCATCGGCCAATTCGTGGAGCAATGGAAGATCAGGAACAAATTGTTCAGTCCCAATCCGAAGGTGTTCGAGAAGAAGGATGGGGAGGAGAAGTAGAGCGGCGATTCGGAAATAACCCCTCCGCCCTGCGGGCACCTCCCCTTTCGTAAAGGGGAGGGTATACAAAGGATCACCCTCTTTGTGAAAGAGGGGGCTGGGGGAGTTCGATCCGGGCTGGGTCGCCCCGCCGATCTGACGGTTGACATTCGGCCTTAAACGTGCTAGAGTCCCCCGTTAAAAAGCGAGCGGTTCCCATGCATGACGCCCGCGTACAATCCGTCGCTTTGACCCTCGCGATCGTGACGATCGTGAGTTTCGTCGTGCCTGCGGAGACGCTGGCGGCCACGGCCTCGGACAAGTTCGTCCGCCTCTCCAACAACTACATGAAGGCGGGCATCACGCTCCCCTCTTCTGACTGGGCGACGCTCTCGAAGTACGACGTGCTCGTGCTTCCGGCCGAGGCGCAGATCTTCAACCCGGATTTCTTCCCGACAGTGCGCCGCTTGAACCCGGACATCGTCATCTTGGCGTACATTCCCACCAAGAGCTACGCGCAAGTCTGGAGCGACAACCCGATGGACACGCTCCATCCCAAGCTCAAGGCGCGCACCGACGAATCGATGCGGCTGCGCGAACCCGGAGGCAAGATCCTGTCCGTCTGGCCGGGGACGCTTTCGTATAACGTGAACTCCGGTTGGGCCGATGCGCTCCCCCGCTTCGTGAAGGAGGACATCATGGCCTCCGGCAAATGGGACGGCATCTTCTACGACGAGACTTCGGCCACCATCTCGTGGCTCAACGGCGGCAACGTCGACGTGAGCGGCGACGGTTTGAAGGACGATCAGGCCACGGCTGACCGACTATGGGAGGCCGGGATGGTCAAAATTTTGAAGACCACCCGCGAACTGCTCGGCGCTTGCGCGGTCATCATCACCAACGGCGATTCCGACCCGGACCTCCAGCCGTACGTCAACGGCCGCATGTTCGAGACGTTCCCGACGCCGTGGGAATACGACGGCAGCTGGGCCACCGTCATGAACAACTATCTCGGGTTGCAGAAGAAAGTCGGCTACCCGGCCGTCTTCCTCATCAACAGCAACACGAACAACACCGGCAACAGGGACGATTTCCAGAAGATGCGCTTCGGACTGGCCTCGACCTTGATGGGCGACGGCTTCTTCCAGTTCGACTACGGCGACAACGATCATGGCCAGACCTGGATGTACGACGAATACGACGCCTACCTGGGCAAGCCTGTCGGCGAGGCGCACAACCTGACGGGTCAGACCAATCCCGTGAGGGACGGCGTCTGGCGCCGTGACTTCCAGCACGGAACCGTCATCGTGAACTCCACGAACGAAGCCAAGACCGCGGACCTCGACGCCGATTTCGAGCGCCTGCACGGCGCGCAGGATCCCGCCGTCAACAACGGCGAGATTTCCAGCGTCGTGACGATTCCCGCCAAGGACGGCCTCATCCTCCTGCGTCCGCTCGAGCGCGTCTCCGAAGCCGCCTACAGGAACGGCGCCTTCATGCGCATCCTCACCGGCGAAGGCGCGGTCCATCGCAACGGCTTCTTCGCCTACGACGAGCGCCGAAAGGGCGGCGTCGACCTGGCCGAGTTCCGCCCTGCGGCGTCGAGCGAGAAATCCACCATCGTCGCGAAGGGCAATCACCTCGAACTCTACGACGCGCAGGACCGGCTCGTGCGTTCCGTCGCCCCGTTCGGCGACAGCTGGAACCGCGGACTGACCTTCGGCTACGGCAAGGCCGGCGGCAAGACCTACGTCGCCGCGGGCGCGGGGCAAGGCGGCGCTCCGTACGTGCGCATCTATACGGAAGGTCTCGAGCCCGTCACCGACGCGTTCTTCGCCTACAGCGAGCGATTCCTGGGCGGCGTGAACGTGGCGGTCGGCGACCTCGACGGAGACGGAAGTCCCGACGTCGTAGCCGGCGCCGGTCCGGGCGGAGGGCCGCACGTGCGCGTCTTCAACAAGGACAAGGCCGTGATGGCGCAGTTCTTCGCCTACGACCAGCGGTTCCGCGGCGGCGTGTACGTCGCGATGGGCGACGTCGACGGCGATAAGACCCAGGAAATCGTGACCGGTCCGGGCTTCGGCGGCGGACCGCACGTGCGCGTCTGGAACGACCGGGCGGAAGTGAAGCGGCAGTTCTTCGCCTTCGACAGCAAGAAGCGCGGCGGCGCGAGGGTCTCCGTCGGCGACATCGACGGCGACGGACGCTTCGAAATCCTGGCTATGACGAATGATGCCTTCACGCTCGCGCTCGGGTTCCGCAATACTTTCTAAGGATATGAAGAAACTCCTGCAGGGCGTCCACGGACGCGCCAAACGCCACTATCACGCTCACTATCGGACCCGATTCCAGTCGCGCGCGCATTTCGTATTCATCCTCGACGCCCTGCTGGTCAGCGCCGCCTTCGGACTCCTGGCTCTCGGCTCGTATTTCAGCTGGTTCTATCATCCCCTGCGCGACGACTTCCGCCTCGGCGTCGCGACCGTCAGCGAAATCATCGGCGGACAGGACGGCGAGATCAGCGTCTACGTGGAGAACGTCAGCGAGGGAGCGCTCAAGGACGGCCGCCTGACGGTCCATCTTCCCGACGTGTTCCTCGCGGCCGACGGCAGGACCGGAACGCGCGAGATAGAGATCGGCTTCCTGCCAGCCGGGACATCAGCGCAGTACCGCTTCCGCGGGATGCCGCTAGGCTCTCCGCGCCGCGCGCGCGTCGTCGCGCATTTCGAGGCGTACGGCGAAGACGGCCGGCATGACGAGCGGCTCGTGGGCGGCGATCTCGCATGGGAGCGCAGCCTCGTCGAGACGCGCTTCGAGACGCCTTCATCCGTCATTCCAGGACAGATCGTCCGCTTCCGCCTGCTGGTGAGGAACGGCTCGGCTCTCGACATAGATGACGCTTCCGTGAAGCTGGCCTGGCCCGACGGATTCAAGCTCATCAATGCCACGCCGCCTGTCTATCGCGGCGCTGCCGCGCTCGGACGACTGGACGCCGGCGAAGAGGCCTACGTCGATTTCAGTGCGCGCTTCAACGGCGCGGCCGACCTCCAGCGCCTCAAGGCGGAACTGACGGGCGAGATTTCCGGACGCGCGTTCGCGCTGTACGACTCCTTGTCCGACGTCAACTTGGCCGATGCCGGACTCGAAGTCTACGCAACCTTCGCGGACGACGCTTCGGCATACGCCGCGCCCGGCGAGGAGATGCCCGTCATCGTGCGCTATCGCAATGACGGCGCGAGCCCGCTCAAAGGAGTGACGCTCGGCACCGTCGCGGACCCGCGCACGATCGCTTCGGTCCGCTGGGAACCTTCGGCCTCGGTCGGCGAGCTCGCGCCGGGCGATTCAGGAGAACGGACGGCTTTCGTCCGCGTCCTCGACCCAGTCTCACGCTACGTCGTGAACCCGACCCTGCGCGTCATCCCGACCGCGCGCTTCTCCATAGAACAGCCGCGGGTCGACGGAGCCGACATCGCGGGCGCGGGCGCGGAGCGCAAGATTTCCGGTGCCGCGCGACTGCGCACCGCCGCGAGGTTCTTCACGAATGAAGGCGACCAGATCGGACGCGGTCCCCTGCCGCCGAAAGTCGGTTCCGCCACGCGCTACTGGATCTTCGCCTCGCTCGAGACAGGCGCCACCGAGCTCCAGGGCGGCACGATGAGCTTCGGCCTGCCGAACGGCGTCGCCTGGACCGGCCGCGCGGCCGTGACGACCGAGGGCGACGCCGCGCTCGAGGGCGACCGCCTGGTCTGGCACCTCGGTACGGTCGCGCCCCACGCGGGCCTGCTTTCCGAAGCCCCCAGCATCTCCTTCGAGGTCGCCCTGACGCCGACGGAGGCGCAGATCGGCACCACCCCGCTCCTCATCACCTCCGCCGCCTTCACGGGCACGGACGCCTGGACCGGAGCCGACCTGGGCTCGAACCAGGGCGGCTTGACGACGGCGCTTCCGGGCGATCCGGGCGTGAACGGGCGCGTGACGGTGAGGCCGTAAATGACGGTAGCCGCAGGGCTTGCCCTGCCCCGGATTCGAACGCGCAGGGCAAGCCCTGCGGCTACACGATTCTGGTACAGAATAGAGCCAATATAAGCCAAAAAACCAGCCTGAAAGGGCTGGTTTTCGGTTGCCAAAGAGCCTTGACAAAACCGTGTTTTCCTGATAGACTGCTTGGTTATGAAAATCGCCATCATCGGTTCGAAAGGCATTCCGGCCAAGGCCGGAGGCATCGAGCGGCACGTCGAAGAGCTCGCCATCCGTCTGGCGAAGCGCGGTTTCGACGTCGCGGCGTACACCCGCCCCTGGTACACCGGGCATCGCAAGACGTCCCACCAGGGCGTGCGGTTGATCCCCCTTTCCTCGATCAAGACGAAGCATCTCGACGCGATCTCGCACACCTTCGCGGCGACCATCCACGCGATGAAGGAAGGTTTCGACGTCTACCACTACCACGGCGTCGGTCCCGCCCTCCTCGCCTGGCTGCCCCGCGTCTTCCGCCCGAGGGCCTTGGTCATCGTGACCTTCCACTGCCTGGACCGCCGCGTCCAGAAGTGGGGCCGCGCCGCCCGCTTCGTCCTGAAGTTCGGCGAATGGGCCGCGACGCACTTCGCCCACAAGACGATCGTCGTCTCCAAGACGCTCGCGCACTACGTCCGCGAGGTCTACGACTGCCGCGCCGTCTACATCCCGAACGGCGTGAAGGTCGCCAAGCCCGCCGCCAAGGACATCCGTGTCCTGAACGCGCTCGGCCTGGAAAAGGGCCGCTACGTCATCATGGTCTCGCGCCTCATCCGCTCCAAGAACGCCGACAAGCTCGTCGACGCCTGGAAGCGCCTCAAGCGCGGCGCCACCGACCTGCGCGTGCTAGGCATGAAGCTCGTGATCGTCGGCGACGGAGACGCGCATGACGCGTACGTGGAGGAAGTCCGCGGCAAGGCCGCCGCTTCCCGCGACATCGTCATGGCCGGCGCCCGCTACGGTGCGGAGCTCCACGCGCTCATCGCGCACTCCGCCTTCGCGGTGCACCCGTCGTCCACCGAGGGCCTGCCGATGGCCGTCCTCGAGAAGATGGCGCACGGCAAAGCCGTGCTCGCCTCGAACATCCCGGAACACCTGGAAGTCGTCGAGGGCAAGGGTTACACCTACAAGCTCGACGACGAGCGCGACCTGATGCTCCAGCTCTACTGGATGCTGACGCACCCGCGCCAGTGCGCCGAGACGGGCCGCGAAGCCCGCACGCACGTCGCGAAATTCTTCAGCTGGGAGAAAATCGCCAAAGAGACCGCGATGGTGTATACCACGCTGGCTCCCGCCAAGCCCCAAGCCGCCCGCAAGGGCGCCTACGGCCTGGCCGGCGCCCGCCGCATGGCCGCGTAAGCGGTTCACGGCAAACAAGAAAACCTCCCGTGCTGCACGCGGGAGGTTTTCTTCATGTACCAAATCTCAACCCCTGACGCATTTTCGTTCATGTACCAAAATGCGTCAGGTGACGCAAAACGGTACAAGAAGGAAATATGAAAAAACCGCGGTGGGGTGTCGCGGTTTCAGACGGTGTTCTCGCCGAGGGCGTAGGCCTTGGCCTGGCCGATCGCCTCTCCGGTCGTGACGGACTCCCAGCGGTCGCCCACCGGGACGAAGACGCGCAGGATGCCGGCGTTGTGCATCTGCACGGCGCAGCGGAGGCAGGTGTGCTCGGCGTGTTCCTTGAGCCAGGGCGCTCCGTCCATGCGGACGCCGGCGACGTAGAGGTCGCAGGCTGCGGTGCGGATGCCGTCGCGCGCGGCGTGCCAGAGGGCGAATTCCTCGGCATGGCCGCAGGCGCCGATCATCGACTCGGTGCGGGACGTGATCTTGAACCGGACGCACTCCGGCTCGCAGAGGTCCTTCAGCGCGTCGATGGTGGCGTTGGAGGTCGTGGCGACGACCTGGCCTTCGAGCGTCAGCACGCAGCCGAAACGCATCTTCTTGCAGGCGGAGCCCATCGCCGCCATGTAGCAGGCGCGGTAGAGCTCGTTCTCGAAGAGCGAGTTGCCTTCGTTCTCGGCCTGGGCGATGCGCCACGAGAGCAGCTTGTAGCGCTCGAGCGTGGGCGCGTGCGAGAGGACGTAGGCGCGCGTGCGCTCCGCGGCCTCGAGGCCCTGCGGCGGATCGCCGCCGAACTGCGGCTCGGTGAAGTCGTGCTGGCCGCCATGCGGGAAGCGGTTCCAGTAATGCGAGCGCATCTTGGCCCACTTCGGGAAGCTCTCGAGCGAAGCGCGCAGGAGCGCGCCGCCGAAGCGGTCCTGCGCCGCCACCGAAACGACGGCGCAGTGGCCCCAGAGCGGGTTCTCCGGTGTCCAGCCGTCGGGATCGGCGCTGGTCTCACGGTCGCAGAGACCGGGCAACAGGGCGGTGAAGGCGTTCATGTCCATGGCGGTTTCCTTTCAAGGTACTGTGGTCCGCGCACTGTAGACGTTCGCGCGCCTTGACGCAAGTGCTTTTCGGAACTCGCGTTCCACTGAACGAAAAACGCACGCCTCCGCGCGCGTCGTTTTATTTCTTCCCGATGGCTTCCTTGTAGACGCGATGGATCCGGCCGAGGTGCAGACCGGGGGCGTACTCCGTCTCGGCCAGACGCCGACCTTCGCGGCCCATGGCGGCGGCGCGGGCGTATTCGGAGGCGAGCCAGTTGAGCTTGGCGGCGAGGTCCTTGTGATCGCCGGGCGTGAAGAGCAGACCGGTCTTGGATTCACGCACGACCTCGGGCAAGGCACCGATCCTGGCGGCGATGACGGGCTTGCCCCAGGCATAGGCCTCGAGCGCGGTCAGACCGAAGGTCTCGTAGGACAGGGATGGGATGACGACGGCGCGGGCACGGGCGATTTCGCGGTCGAGATCGGAGCCGTAGAGCGGGCCGAGCGTCTCGACGTTCTCGAGCTTCAGTTCCTCCGCCAAGGCGACCAGCTTGGCCTTCTCCGGCCCGTCGCCGATGATGGCGCAGGTCAGCCCGCGCACGTCCTTCATGGCGCGCAGAAGCACGTCGACGCCTTTCTCTTCCGAGAGGCGACCGATGAAGACGACGCGCGCTTCCGATTCGTAACGCGGCGTACGCCCTTCGAGATCGATGAAATGCGGGACGACTTCGAGGCGCTTTTCCTCGATGCCGTATTCGACCATCTTCCGTTTCGCGAATTCGCTCGGGACGATGAACTTCGCCACGTGATCGTAGGCGCCGAGCGCGTGATGCAGCCAGCCTTTGAAAGCCGAAAGCACGCTCTTGACGAGCGAGCCTCCGATCAGGCGGCGGCGGAAGGTATCCCAGTACGGATGCTCCGTGGAAGGCTCGGCGACGCGTCCGCGATCGAATAGCCCGTAGTTGGGAGAGATGACGTGGTAATCATGGATGGTCATGACGGTCGGCAGGCGGCGGCGCTTTGCGACGGCCAGGATGGACGGCGATATCTGATGATAGATGTTCTGGACATGCAGGACGTCCGGCTTAGCTTCCGTCACGAGCGCTCCGAACTTCCGAGCGGCCTCGAGCGACCATATCATGCGTCCGGCCGTGCGCAGGCCCTGCCAGTCGAAACGCACCGCATCGGTCGCGACGGGCGAGACGAAAAAACGGGAGTACGACGACGGCGCGTTCCTGGGATCATGCATGGCGAACGGGACGACATCGTCGCCGTTGCGCTCCAGCAGGGACTTCAGATCGAAAGCGTAGCGCTCCGCGCCGCCCCTCAGATACCAGAACTTGTTGGCGAGAAGGACGCGCATGTCAGAGCAGCTTCTCGCGGCGGCCCGCCACGACGAGCATCGCGCCGAAGAGCCAGAAGTAGAGGCTGATGGTGCGGACTTCGAGATAGGTGCCGAGCAGGGCCTGGAGGGCGAAGGCGAGCGTCGCGCCCATGTAGCCGAGCGCCATGCCGCGCATCAGCGGATCTTTCGACTCGCGATAGACCGTGCCGGCGGCGCGGAAGAGGATGACGAACATCCAGACGCAGAGCGCCAGGCCGAGCGTGCCGATCTCGCCCCAGAGCGAGAACCAGTTGTTGTCGATGTAGCCTTCGGTGCCGTAGACGCCGAAGGGCAGTCCGAGCTTGTCGTAGACCGAAGTATTGGCCAGCACGGCCGCCGCGCCGCCGCCGTAGGAGCCGGGGCCGTGGCCGAAGAGCGGCGAGGCGGGCACGACGACGAGCGGCGTGTTCACGAACCAGTAGACGCGGCCGTAGCCGAAGTATTCGCCGCGATAGCGTTCGTAGGAGAAGGCTTCCAGCAGGCGCGCCAGGATGGTCTGCTCGGGCAGGTCGGTCAGGTAGCGCACCACCACACCCGACCAGACGGCATAGCTCGCGATGATGGCGACGGTCGCCAGGAAGCCGGCCAGGATCTTCTTGTCCTTCTTGATGCGCACGGCGATGTAGAGGAAACCCAGCAGGAATCCGAACCACGAGGCGCGCGAATACGTAAGGATCAGGGCGATTGAACCGACGGTGAAGAGCGTGAAGAAATACCGATGCCACTTCCCTTTCTTGATCTCGTAGAACCAACCGGTCAGGAGCAGCATGAAGAAGCACAGGAAGAGCCCGAGCTGGTCGTAGCGGCCGAGCGTGCCGAAGACGCGCTGGCCGGGCGCCCAGAACTGCTCGGTGCCGCCCGTGAGCTGGATGCTGTCGTAGACGCGGCGTTCGGAGGGCAGAAGGAACGCATCCAGCGCGCCGAGCGTGGCGGCCTGGAGGATGCCCAGCAGGCTCTCGAAGAGCACCAAGCCGAGCATCAGCGTGATGAGCTTGCGCATGAACTCGCGCGTCGGCGAGATCAGCACGACCGCGAAGAAGAGCAGCATGAAACGGACGATCTGGCGCGAACCGAGGATGGCCACGCCCGGGTCGACGAAGTTCGAGACGGCCGAGGCGACGATGACGATGACGAGCAGGGCGAAGGGCAGGTCGAGCTGGGTCGCTTCGCGCTTCTCGCCGGCCAGGTAGCGCTTCACGAACGTCAGGCCCAGGAGGAGGTAGATGAGCACCTCCGAGAAGTATTTGGCGAAGATGTAGAGCTCGTCGGGGACGAACTTCAGGAAGAAGGGCTCGATGGGGATGAAGACCGCCAGGAAGGCCAGCATCCAGGTCGGGCGCTTGTAGACGACGGCCAGGAGCGCCATCGACAGGAAGAACGCCAGCACTTTCCAAGGCGATATGAAGACGACCAGGAGGCAGAAGAAGAGGGCCGCGGCCGCGAAGACTTTCGCGAGAGGCTCCCACTTGATGTCCTGGATCTCGAACAGCTTCCGTAGTTCGCCTTTAAGGGCGGCGATGACCGACATATGTCCCTATTTTAGCAGAAAAAGTAAAAGGAGCGAACCGCGTGACGCGATTCGCTCCTTAACAGAGCAGAACTAAGCTAGTTGATGCTGACGCCTCCGCCGACGCGGTGGCAACCCGCCGATCCGACGTTGGTCACCGACCAGCGATCGAGATCGAAGAAGTCGCCTCCGCTCCAGCTGTCGCTCGGATCATCGTTGTCGACGACGAAGAAGTTGAAGTCGTCGACCGCGGGATCCAGGTAGAACGTGTACGCGACCGTACCGCTCGACCACGAGAGCTGGGGCTTGGGCGATCCCGTGAGATACGGGAGCGTCCAGCCGTCGGACCCGCCATACTGGATGACGGAGGGCGACGGCAGGGGCGCGGGGCTCTCGGAAAGCGCGTCACGGATGTCGCGCCCGACGTTGGGCGTGATCGTGACCTTGCGCTTCAGGGAACCCGTCTCGCTCGTCATCTCGCACGTCAGCGTGCCGTAGGCCGACACGCTCGTCGCCGTCCGGGTGATGCCGCCGCCGTCCGTGACGTGGGCGCAGGTGGAACCCGAGGCGTTGAACTCGTTCAGGTCGAACCAGTACTGGTTCGATCCGTCCGTGAGCGCGAAGTTGAAGAGCGTGACGTCGTTGGGCAGCTGGAGCAGGTAGCTCGCGCCGTCCGTCGACCAGGACTCCGAATCCTTCGTCGAACCCGCCGCGTACGGCACCTGCCAGCTGCCCGGATTCGAGCCGTACACGATCTTCCATGAGGCGGAGGGCGTGACGGTCGAGAACAGGTGCGCCAGGATGCCGCCCGAAATGGTGACGTTCACGTAGTTTCCGGACTCCGCGCACGAGATCGTGCCGTTGCCGGGCGTCGTGACCGTCCCGTCGTGGATGCAGCCCGTGGACGAGCAGACGTCAGCAGTCGAGGCGTTGCCGTCGTCGCAGGCGGAAGGGCAGAGAGGAGCGCGTCCGATGACATAGCCATCGGTCACGCCGTCCGCCGCTCCGTCGTCGATGCGAGCGCAGCCGTCGCCGCTCACCGTCCAGTCGCCGAGATCGAAACGCCGCGCGTAGCCTCCACTGTCATCCGACCAGACCATCAGCGTGAAGCGCTGGGCCTGATTGGACGGCAGGTTGATGGAGGCCGACGTGACGTATCCCGAGGTCCGCTCGGCGGCGCTGAGGACGACCTTGGGGGCCGCCGTCGCCGCGTTCACGTTCCACGAGCCTTCGATCTGGTCGCTGGCCACCGAGATGAACCTCGGGGCGGAGAGCGATCCGCCGTAGACGGCGTCCGTCAGCTGTCCGGAGATCGTGAGGTACAGCGTACCGCCCGTCTCGAAACAGCTGATGCCGTGCGTCGTCGGATGGGGCGGCTGTTCGCATGCGTCCGTCTCGACGTTGCAGACGTCGTCGCCCGCACACTCCGACACGTAGGCACACCTGTCGATCAGGCAGACGCCTCTGTTGCAGTCGACGTAGTCGACGCAATCATCGTCGGAGTCGCAGGCGACCGGAACGGCGTCTGGATCCGGGTCGGGGTCTGGCTGGTGATGACCGTCGTCGTCACCCGCGCTGTCATCGTCCATGCGCTGGGCGCAGGCGACGAGGGAGAAGCAACACGTCAGGAGCAGGATCTTGTTCTTCATCGGGAATCTCCTTGTTTGGCGTGGGTGCCGGAAACGGTTTGGGTTGGGGGTTTAAGGCCGCCTTGCGTTGGCCTATGGGAAAAGGTCGATAGAAACAGTCTAACATAAAAACAAGCTTTTGTCAAGGTTTTATGACAGAATAAATGGCTTATTTAAGCCAAAAAAATAGGCGGGTGATTAGCTTTTTTAAGGCCAATCACCCGCTTGCGCTGACAGAGGACTCTCCTACGGCTTGGTGCGGATGTACCCGCCCGTGCCGCCGTCGACCAGCTCGATCCGGCAGTCGAGGCCGCTGACGGCGAACCCCGGAGGGTCGCCATCCGAGGTCTTGAGGTCGCCGAAGCGAATGGTGCCGTCGCCGTAGCGCAGTGCCACGTTCAGATAGTCCACTTCCGGCTCCAGGACGAGCCGAGGCGCGACACCCCAGACGGCTGAACGCTTCTGACAGCCGGAGGGATATGGGATCGCCCAGGTGTCGCCGCAGCTGCTCGAGACGACGTAGTCCTCCTGGTTGCTGCCGTACTCGATGGCATCGATCGCGGTGCCGGGGTCGGCACCGAGGAAGCCAGAGGCGATGTCGCCGCCGAAGGTCAGGATGACCTTGGGGTAGCCGTCAGTCGTCTCGTTCGAGCAGACGATGGTCGCGGCGGGCGGCGCGGCGTCGGTGCCGGTGTAGGCGTCGACGCCAAACGCGGCATCGTCGCTGGCGTCCGCGCCGGTACCGCCATCCGTGTCAGCGCCGCCGTCGGGAACGTCTTCGGCCGGAAGGCCGGAGACGTCGAACGAGCAGGCGGCGAAGAGCCCGGTGCAGATGATGAGAATGGACTTCATCAGGATCCTTTCGGTGTGATGTCGTGGAACGAGCGAGATACGGACGTGTCTTGGACCAGCGCGCGTCTCTTCTCCTCCCGCTCTTGAGGGAGCAGGACCGTTTCCCGTGCCGTCGCGGTCAGTCCTGGGACGATCTGCGGTCAGGCGCGGTACGCGGTTTCGTGGGTTGATGTCTCCTGCGCGACATGCGACAGGCTGACCACCGATGATAGCACGAAAACACGCCAGTGTCAACGATTCCGGCACAAATGAAAACGGCCCCGATCTTGCGATCGAGGCCGTACTGAGACGGCGCCGGACTAGTTGGCGCCGCGGGCCTTGGCTGGCTTGCCCGCCGCATCGATCTCGAACCGGCACGCGTAGTTCGTGCCGCTCGAGTTGTAGCGGTAGGGGCCGGCGGCCTCGGCGGACAGGGATCCGCCGTACTGGGCCCAACACGCGGCGTTGGTGCCGACCTCGTCCTCACAGGAGGCGTAGGTCAGGACGCCGACCGAACCGACGGGACCGGAGAGGTCGAGGCGGTACCAGCCGGAGCCGGCGTGCTTGGGACGCTGGACGTACGCCCCATGGAAGTAGGCGTAGATGCCCTCGTCGTCAGCCTCGCCGACGATGTAGGCAGTCTCCACGGTACCTCCGTTGAGGTAGCCGGGGCGGAACTCCATGTAGGTGACGCCCTCGGCGTCGACGCCGGAGCGGCAGGCCCAGGTGGTCGACTCGGCCGGCGGGTCGACCGTGAGGTCGGTGCCGGCATCGTCGTTGGCGTCGACGTCGGGGGTGCCGGCATCGGGCGAGGTGTCGTCGTTGCCTTCGTCGCTGCGCTGCGCGCAGCCGAACGAGAGGGCGATGGTGATGAGAAGGAACGAGAGGAACTTGAGAGGGGTCTTCATGATCGGTCTCCTTCGAAAATTGTCTTCTTGAAGGGGAGCGCGGCCGTGACCCGCGTTCCCCTTCTTGCGGGTGAACGATGAGAGTCACGGACTCGCGCAGATCAGAACTTGCCGGAGAGCGTCGCCGTGCCGGTCCATCCGTAGGCGAACTGCATGTCGTCGTCGTACCCGTCGAACCCGACCAAGGGGCCGGCTTCGAACGAGAGGTCGACGTACTTGCTGTCCACCGGGACGAACTTCAGCGAGGCAGTGCCCAGACCGGAGTGCCAGAGAGCGAGATTGCCCTCCAGGTTCCAGGCCTGGTACTGACCGCCGAGGCAGAACCCGAACATCGAGTCCAATCCGCGGCGGCAGAGCTCCGAGGTGACGACCATGTTGCGGTCTTCGCCCCAGGCCCAGGCCATGCCGACCTGGAACTCCCAGGTCGGACTGAGCCAGTACTCCACTTGGAGCTCCGGCGCGGCGCTGTATCCCGTCGGACGGCCCTTCGAGATGACGGCGCTGTGGCGGAAGCCGAGTCCGACCTGGATGCGGGTGTTCCCGTCATGGCCAGGCCGGCCGTTGCTGCCGGACTTTCCAGCGCCGCCGTTACAGACGTAGACGTCCGTATCGGTTTCGCCGTCGCCGTTCTCGTCCACCATCAGGTGAGAGCCTCCGGCCGGGCAGTTCTTGCCCGACGCTTCGACAGCCACCTTGATGCTGGCGGAACGACCGTCCGCGCCGCGCGTGCCGTCGTCGCCCTTCGGGCCGGCCGGACCTTGCGGTCCGATCGGACCCTGCGGACCCGGCTTCGCTTCGGACGCCTTGGGGGGCGTCTTCGGCGTGACGGGCTTGCGGAGCTTCTTCGGCTTGCGCTTCACCACCTTCACGGTGGTGTCGGGGGTGACGCCGTACTTCTTGCGGATCTTGTCCGCCTCCGCGCCGCCGCAATCGGTGGCGAGGAGCGTTCCGACGTCCTCTTGGCAGGACGCGAGCGACTCCTGACACTCCGTGAGGGGTGGACAGGAGCCGCCGGTCGCCGGCGGGGGGCCGGGAATCGGCATGTCGTCGGCCAGGGCAACGCCCTGGACCGCGACCAGGAACATCAGGCTGCAAGCGGTCTTGATCATGTGCCTCATGGGCACCTCCTCTGGTCCAGATTGTTGATGAACGTTCAGCGCGCCGGAGCATCCGGCCTATCCGCGACTTCGCGGAAAGAAGCGCTGGAATCACCCGACGGACTCCGGAAGACAAGGAGGAGGTGTCTCCCGGCTTCGCATCGGGTGATTTCAGGGCTTCTTGGGCACGACGAGGCCATTTCAATGACTAGGCATTAAAACATATTCTGACACTTTTGTCAAGAAGGGTGGGCAGAGGGGCCGCCCAGGGCGCCGGGAGCTGGCGCCGGGAGCATGGAAGGACCCTTTTAGAACGGCGCTGCGCTCCCGGCGCCCTGGGCGGCCCATTTTTATGGTGAATTAGGGGGGCAACGTCCGGGTGCCTGCTGGCGCAGCGTCCGTACTCAGGCGACCTTCCTACCTTCCGGCGCCAGTCAGCAGGCACCCGGACGGCGCCCGTTTTTAGGGTTGATGATGGAAACGAAAGCCCCCTCTTGGCGAGGGGGCTGGGGGGGTCAGTGGGAGTGGGTGCCGGAGAAGGTCGTGTGGCGGTGGCGGCGGGCTTCGCCGACGACCAGGTAGAGGGAGCTTAGGATGACGCCGATGACGGCGCCGAGGAAGGCGTTCAGGGGGATGTTGGGGCGGACCGGGAAGCGCGACTGGAGCGGGGTGTCGACGAGGCGGATCTCGAGGTCACGGCCGCCGATGAACTGGTTGCCTTCGGTCGTGAGGACGAAGGCGACGGCGCGGGCGATTTCCGAGGCCTGTTCCTTGTCCTTGTGATAGACGGAAATCTGGAGGAAGCCGGTCTCATGCGTCACCTGCGTCGAGACCATGTCCGCCCACTGCTTGCGGCGCTTCGTCTCGACCGGCTCGAAGTAACTGCGGTCGATGTCGAAACCGGCGGCGGCGACCTTGTCATAGAAGACGGAGGTGTAGATGACCTGGCTCAGGTTGTCGGCGATGCGTTCGGCCGAGCGGATGGCGGTGTAGGGGTCGAGGTTCACGCCGGCCTTCTGGATGATGAGCAGGCGCATCGTCGAGGAGTATTCGAGGGGCCGCACGAAACTCAGGGCGGCGGCGGCCACCATGACCAAGACGGCGGAGACGGCGATCGTCTTCCAGTGCCGTTCGAGCAGTTGCGCGATGTCCATGGTCATACCTCCTTCATTGTACCCTTTCCGTCAGTCGAATGTCACCTCAAGGGTCCGGCGCTCGCCCGAACGCAGGATATCGAAACGGGCGCGGGACCCGGGGGAATATTCGCCGATCAGTTCGGCCAAATCGCGGCCACCGGAGAGCTCGACCTCGTCGACGGCCAGGATGACGTCGCCTTCCAGCAGGCCGAAACGCATGGCGGCCGACCCCGCCCGCGTGGCCGAAAGGCCGAGGGCGCGGGAGGACGTCAGGCGGGCGCCGGTCAGCTCGCCGAAGCCCTGGCCGCTGAAGACCGTCTCATCGAGCGCGAGGTAATGGGCGCCGAGCGCGGCGCGCTCGGGAGGGAGACCGCGGAAGACCGAGGCCAGGACGGGGCGGATGAGGTGCATGGGAACGAAGGCGTCGTTGCCGTCCTTTCCCGGGACGACGATGCCGGCCAGGTTGCCGCCGGCGGTCAGCACCGCGCTGCCGACGGCGTGGGCGCCGAGCGCGCGGTCGAGGCGGAAGAGCCGCGAGAAACGGTCGGTACTCCGCAAGCTGCCGGACGGGATCTTCTTGTCGGAGGGCGGGGCGCCGGCGAAGGCGGCCTCGGCGAAAAGTCCTCCGTCGGCGGCATAGAGCGGCGTGCCGGGGCGTAAGACGTCGGTATCCTCGAAGCCGCTGACGTCGAGCGCGGACGCTTCGACTTTCAGGAAGACGAGGCCCGTGCGCGCGTCGGCGACCTGCTGGGTCGGTTCGACGAGGCGCCCATCGACGGCGATCGAGACGGGATTCGTGAGGACGCTCTGGTGCGTCGCCAGCCATCCGTCCGAGGTGAGCACGGCGGCGTACCCGACGATCTCCGAAGCGGAGCGCGCGCGGTCGGCGACGTCCGCCGCGGCCTTGCGGGCGTAGATCGGCATGTCGATGCGCGCGAGGCGTTCGGCGATTTCGATCTCAGGCAGGGGCGACGTGACTGAAACGCTCGGCCGCCCGATCTGGATCGGCGGCGGTTCCTGAAACGATTCGGCGGCCAGGTACGACTCGGCGGTCAGCGCTCCGGCGATGCCGGCGGCCAAACCGAGGACGACCGGGACGATCGTCAGGCGCACGAGTTCGGAATAGCTCGGTCGTTGCGTGGTGAACATAGATCAGACCCAGCGGGCGGTGGCGAGAATGAGGGCGAGCAGGCCGAGGCCGTACAGGACGTACTTGCGGACGAGCTTCGAGGGGATGGCGTCGGTCGCGCCGATCGGGAGCAGGTTGGCGGCGAGATAATAGACGATGCCGACGAGCGCCCCGCCGACGAACATCGAGGTCGGGAGCGCGATGGCCACGATGTACGTCTGCAGGACGATCAGCGTCGTGAGCAGGACGCGCGCGCCGGACCGCACGCAGCGCTCGACGCAGGCCAGGTACAGATGCCAGCTCCAAAGCGCCGCGATGACGGCGACCGGCGGCACTGTCCACCAGGCCTGGACGGGCAGGAAAGCCGTGACGCCTACGCCGACGGAGGCCACCAGGAAGAGCGAGCCGATGTTGACCATGCGGGCGAACTCCGAGATCGAGAGCCGGTCCTCGGCGCCGCCTTCGGCGGCTTCACGTCGCACGTGTTCCAGGAAGAGGTAGAGGATGACGGCGAAGAAGGCGATGAAGCCGCGGCGCGGAGCGACCAGGTCGAGGAACAGGAGCGACATCACGGTCGAGACGGCGATCATCGCGACGGCCGGTACCGCCACGGCGCTCAGGCGCCCGCGCATCTTTCCTTTCGCCAGCACGGCGAAAGCGGACAGTATCCAGACCGTCGTCGCCAGGCTCCAGAGCAGGAACTCGTCGCTGCGGCGGAGCGACAGCTCGCTGAAAGCCGCGAAGCCGATCGCGCCGGCGAACGGCAGGAGGATGGGCAGGTAGCGCCGCATATCAGCGGACGGATTTCAGGAAGCGGAAGGCATCAGAGACGACGATGCCCAGCATCATCGCGACCGGGATGGCCAGAAGCGCGCCGACGAGCCCCGCGACCTTCACGCCGATGAGCATCGAAAAGATGCTGGCAATGGGATGGAGTCCGGTGACCTTCTGCATGATCTTCGGGACCAGCACATGGTTCTCGACCTGCTGGATGACGACGTACATGACGGCCACGAGGAGCCCTTTGAGCGGTGACTGCGTGAGGGCGATGAGGATGGCGGGGATGGCGGAGAAGACGGGGCCGACGTACGGGATGGCTTCGGCCACGCCGGCGGCGAGCGCCAGCACGAGCGCGTACTTCACGCCGAGGATCCTGAGGGTGACATAGACGGCCACGCCGATGATGAGGCTCAGGATGAGCTGTCCGCGGACCCAGCCGCCGATGCTCTTCTCGATGCGCTGGAAGAGATCGACGAGGTATGGCTGGTACGTCTCCGGCGCGACGGCGCGGAAGAGGCGCTTGAGCGCGTCCTCGGAGACGACGAGATAGAACGCGACGACCAGGACGATGATGAACGACGCCAGGCTCATGACGAGGCCGCGGATGGTGGCGACGATGCCGCCGGCGGCGACGTTCAATCCGCCTGCCACGGCGGAGAGCGCTTCGCTCAGGCTGTCTCCCAGGCCATGCGAAGCCACGAACTCGCGGAGCGGGCCGAGCGTCGAGAGGAAGCTCGCCCAGATGGCGTCGGCGTTCGCGAGAAGGTCGCGCGTCTCGGTGACGACGGCCGGAACCAAGAGCGTCACGATGACGCCGATGATGAGCATGATGAGCAGATAGAGGAGAAGGACGGACGCGCCGCGGCTCCAACCCCTGGCCTGGAACCAGCTCGCCAGCGGATTGATGATGGAGGCCAGCACCAGCGAAATGAAAAGCAGCGCGATGATGTCGCGAATCATGTACAGGAAGACGCCGGCCAGCAGGAAAACCGCCACCTTCGCGATAGAAGCGGTCGAGATGGTGATGACGTGAGGCTGGCGGTCCGGGCCGTTTTCCTGCATACTTCATTGGAAATATAGCATGAACGACGCTCTCGCTACAAATGACCGGGCCCGCTATGACTACGAGATACTCGACAAGCTCGAAGCCGGTTTGGTGCTGACCGGGCACGAAACGAAATCCGCCAAGACCGGGCACATGAAACTGAAAGGCTCCCACGTGGCCTTCACGCGCGGCGCGGCGCTGCTGGTCGGCGCGCATATCGCACGCTATCCCAAGGCCGGACCGCTCCCCGACTACGACCCCGACCGCTCGCGGAAGCTCCTGCTCCACAAGCGCGAACTCGAGCGCTTGCGCGGAAAACGCGAGGAGCACGGATTGACAATCGTGCCTCTTCGTGCTTATATGAAGGCTGGACGCATCAAGATCGAGATCGCGGTCGCGCGCGGCAAGAAGCAGTACGAGAAGCGCGAGACGATCAAGAAGCGCGACATCGACCGCCAGGTACGAAGCGCCCTCAAGACGAGGCGCTGAGTCATCGCCGCCGCCGCTCTCCCCTGTCGAAACGGGAAGGGGTCGACGACGGGGATGAATAGATTCGATGGAGTTCGTCGCCAGTACGCGCAGGTTGACGGAGCCTTCCCGTCAGAAATAAAAAGGCAAACGACTACGTGCCAACGTTATCGCAAAAGTGAAGTCGGCGTTCGCTCGCGCGTTCGCTCCGACCTTCGCTCCGGTCCTCGCTTAACGCGACCGACCCATCGCCCCGCGACATCTTCTAGCGGGATCCCGGTGTCATAAGAAGATCCGCCGCATGTACGTCCTCGATGCATGCGATACGGTTGGATCGAGGCACGGATGCATGTATCTCGCCTCCTCCCAGCATGCGCTCCGCCTTCTCCTTCGGGAGCGGGAAACCTGAGGCGGCTACGCCTGTAGTGCGGACTGTCCCACGTGCCCCAGACGCGGGTGCGAATCCCGCCATCTCCACCAAAGAAAAG
>ERZ1292630.130-Hain-H41-02um-R3-130-length-83264-cov-7_pt1 | contig 83264 bp, 84 predicted proteins | sample MGYA00564408_ERZ1292630 | MGnify/ENA primary metagenome ERZ1292630 (study PRJEB36523, sample SAMEA6512641) | groundwater metagenome | collected 2019-01-08 | study: AquaDiva: Metagenomics assemblies of 32 groundwater samples
CGAACCAGCGCCACATCATTCCCAAGGCGCTCAAGAATTTCATTCGCACGATCATAGCCAACTTCATTCTGCCAAAATTTCACAAACGGCCCAGGGAAGCCACCAAGCGCATCAAAATGCAACGCCACGTCCTCAACAACCACCGGCGATCCGCACACCTTCTGCGCAAACTCCGCCTTTGCTCTCACAATCTCCTCAAGCGAAAACGACTGAATTTCCGGAGCATCGATTGCACAATTCGCGAGGTCGTCGATCCCCAAAATCATCCCAACTTCCAACGCTTTATTCGAATTTCCGGTAACGAATGTAAGCTTCGGCATACCTACCCGCCGAAATACATCCCCAACAATCCGCCGCACGATGATCCAATCAACTGATCACATCCGGCATACGATGCAAGTTGAATAAAGTAAAACGGGTCGTACGATGTCATGAGCGCAATCAATACCAGAACAAGCATGATACGCGGACCGTTCACCTGTAACCACCGTGCAATCCATTCATAGCCTGTACGATACGTGACGACGTCAACGAGCTTCGATCCATCGAGTGGATGCACCGGAATAAGGTTGAACACCAAAAGTAAAAGGTTCACTAAAACCGACAGAACAAGGAACGCACCGAGCATCGTGTCCATGCGAACAACGCCAGTTTCAAGGAAGATTCGAAACAATGCCGCTGCAACTGTGGCCATGATCAAATTCGAAATCGGTCCAGCAAGCGCGATCAACAATCCGTCTTTCAACGGCGATTTCAAATTTCGCGGATCAAATGGCACGGGTTTTGCCCAACCAAAACCAATCGTAACGAGCATGAGGAATCCGAGAGGATCGATGTGCGACAACGGGCTCAGCGAAAGCCTGCCAAATTTTTCCGCCGTGTCGTCGCCACGCCACTTCCCCACAATCGCATGAGCAAATTCGTGAACCGTTAAGGCAATGATCAGCGCCGTCAGCCAGACGAACGCGAGCATCGGCATGGAGAAGAAGAGTTGGAGCAACATAAAACAAATCAATCCTTAGGATGCGGTTACATTTGCACCGACCGCTTTCAACTTGCCGTAGAGGTCTTCGTATCCACGCTCGAGATGCTCAAATCCGCTGAGCGTAGATTCCCCATCCGCGACCAGCGCCGCGATAACACAAGCCAATCCGGCTCGAATGTCGAGCAGCTGAGTGGTGACACCGTGCAATGGCGTTGGGCCTTTAATGATCGCGGAATGCTTGTGGTTGTGATCCTTAAATCGGCACACAACCTCACCAAGACACGTATCGAATAACGTGACATCTGCGCCCATTTCCTTCAGTACATCGGTGTATCCGAATCGCTCTTCATACACCGTCTCGTGAATCACAGACGTTCCCTCGGCTTGCGTCATTGCGACGAGAAATGGCTGCTGCCAGTCGGTCATGAAACCAGGATGCGTGTCGGTTTCGATTTGGATTCCTTTGTACTTCGCTGCGCCCTTGAAAAGAATCCCGTTCTCGCGAACCTCATAGTCGCCACCCACGAGACGAACGGCGTTCAAAAAGGTAATCATGTCGCGATGCACCGCGCCTTCACAGAAAATCTCACCGCGCGTTGCCAACGCCATGCTCGCAAAACTTGCCGCCTCCATGCGATCCGCAACCACCGTGTGTTCGCAACCATGCAATTTCTCTACACCGATAATTTCGATATGACGACCCGCACCAAGCTCGATGATGGCGCCCATCTTCTGAAGCATCATGATGAGCTCGATAATTTCTGGCTCGATTGCGGCGTTCTTGATAACGGTTCGCCCCTTTGCGAGCACGCCAGCGAACAGCGCAGTTTCCGTCGATCCAACCGATGGATACGGAAGGTCAATAATCGCACCCCTCAATCCGCTTAGCGCCTTCGCGTGATAGCCTTCAGCATCGACTTCAATCATCGCGCCCATTGATTCCAGAAGATCGATGTGAAAGTTCACCGGACGTGGACCAATCTTGTCCCCCCCAAGTGACGGCACAAATGCCTCCCCGGTTCGATGGAGCAACGGAGCGAGCGCCAAAATCGCCAAGCGGTTCTTACGGGACAACGACATCGCGGACGATGAGCCGATCTCAGCTACACGGATCGTCAACGTGTGATCGGCGAGTTCTGTGGTTGCTCCAAGCGTCGTTACAAGTTCGCGGGCGATTTCCGATTCTTTCTGCAATGGAATATTGTGCAACGTCACTTCCCCATCCGTCAGCAACGTCGCGATAATCATTTTTGATGCCGCATTCTTTGCCCCCGCAATCTTCACCGATCCTTTCAGGGGCTTCCCACCGACGATTTTCATCATGTTCATAGATGGATCAAAGTATACGGATCGAAGACTAAAAACACAAAACCGCTCCATGACGGAGCGGCCTTGTTCTTCGGTGTGAATTACCCACCAAAGTGGAAACGGTCGGTGAGCTTTTCGTAAGTGAAGAGCTCGTCATCTTTAAAGAAGCGCTTAATCTCTACATCGGAAGCCTCAACAGAATCAGACGCGTGAATCATATTTGAACCAATGTCCATAGAAAGATCAGCGCGGATTGTACCGGCGTCAGCATCACGGGGATTCGTAGCGCCAACCACTTTGCGAACTTCATTAATTACACCAAGACCCTCATACACCACTGCCACAACTGGCGTTTGGCGCATATACTTCACCAACGATGAGAAAAATGGCTTTTCCTTTTGATGAGCGTAGTGATCGGCCAACACTTCCTCATTCAAATGCATCATCTTCATTGCCACCATTTTCAAGCCCTTACGCTCAAAACGCGAAAGAACTTCGCCAACCAACTCACGCTGCAATGCGTCCGGCTTGATGAGCACCAAGGTTCGCTGAATATCTGCCATAGAATTTGGGCTAAGATTTGCGGAGAGTGTAGTCGAAACGGTGAGAATGGGCAAGTTGGGCGATCGGCGATTACGCCTTGGGCAAGTTGGGCGAGGCTCCGAAAGCTTAATAAACGATAATATTTTTAGGGTTGATATCGATCAAAATATCACCAACCAGATCAGTCCGGAATATCTGACCCCCAACTGATTCCAATCGTCCGATCGTAAAAGGAGTTGGATGTCCGTAATGATTATCGGCGCCAACGGAGATAATCGCGTATTCCGGCTTTAATATTTCCAGAAAATCGAGGCCAGACGATGTATCACTTCCGTGGTGGCCAACTTTGAGGATGTCAACGTGACCGATGTTGCCGAGTTGCGCTTCAATCTCGGCCTCTGCATCGCCGGTGAACAACATCTTCTTCTCGCCGACCGTGAGAAGCGCAACGATTGAACGAGCGTGAACGTTGTCGGCAACGATGTCAGTGGTGGCATCGGGAGGCCAGAGAATTTGTAAGATCGAATCCGGACCGAGCGACCACGAGATGCCTTGATGCGCAATTTCTCGACCCCCTCCGACTACACTCTCCTCGCCCGCTTCGGCTCGTCGAGCGCCTTCGTAAGGGGGAGAGATGTCGGTGAAGGCCTCAGCCGATGGAGCCGAGTACGTCATGCCGTTATTAAGGATTTCGTCGACGGAATAGGAACCGATAAGTCCTATAAGACCAATAATGTGGTCAGCGTGGGGATGAGTTGCAATAACCACGTCCAAATGTCGCTCCCACGGAAAACGTACTGTCGCCAATTTTTCGAGCATGCCAAATCGCGTTGGTCCGCCGTCGATAACGATGTCGCGATCTGCACCGTCGAGATAGATTCCATCACCTTGTCCAACATCAAACACCCACACGTGAACACCTTTCGTATTCCATCGCTCGCCGCGGATTCCAATGATGCCGATATTGATAATGAAGAGTAGAACAAAAGCACCAATCATGAATCGAATGTGCTCCCAGTGCCAGGAATCAAGATCGCGCTCAAATGCCGGATGAAGCTTGCGGATTATCGATGCCACGGTTGCGAGTCCGATCATCGAAATGATCACTGCGATCGAGGGTGGGATCGGCACCGAGGCGAATGGAATTCGAGCAAAAGCTCCGATAATGCCAGTCATCGAAGCTAAAGCGGTCCATGCAGGAAGCGCAATCCAAACTCCGATTTGCGGCACGATCGATGAAACCAGAATCGATCCTGCACCGAATGCCATCGCGAACGGAATGAACGGTAACACGAGCATGTTTACGAACGGAGCGACGACCGAAAGCGAGCCGAATGAGACGAGCGTGATCGGCAGGGTCGAAATGGTTGCCGCAAGAGTTGATGCGAGTGATTCGCGAACGCCAAACGAGGTCGGAACCCGTTTCAGTATCGGAGCGATACGGTCGGTGAGTACGATGAGACCGATTGTGGCAGCAATCGACAATTGGAACCCGACATCGTCACGCAGTAATCGCGGTTCGACGAGAAGCATGGCGGCGATCGTAAGTGCGATAATATTTCGCGGCGACGTGTGGCGACCGATATGTCGCGATGTCAGTGCAAGAACGCCCATCACTCCAGCACGAATCACTGCGGCGCCAGCGCCGGCGATAATGACGAATCCGCCAATCATGAGGATAGCGATCGGATACGCTTGTCGTCGATACAGTCCGAGTGTGACCAGAAGAATCAGTGCAAGATCAGCAACAACAGCCACGTTATATCCACTCGCCGCAACAATATGACTCGTTCCCGTTTCGCGAAACATTATTTTCCACGTTTCTGAAAACGAATTCTCCCCCATCAACAAGCCGAGGAGCAACGTGGCCTGCGGTTCCGGCAGGATCGACCGCACACGATGATCAACAAACTCATGAATCGCACCGATCATTTTCCACCATTGAACACGAACCGTATTCACACGATCATCATCGATGATAAACGGAGCAGCAGATGGTGAGCAGATTGCGTACACCGACTTCGCCGCAAGAAACCGATCGTACGCAAAACCGTCGAACGGTTGCGGAGATTCAATGACGCATGATGTATTAATGCGATCACCAATGATTATAACCGCTGAGATTGGTGCACGAACGAGAAGTCGATCATCACGATGCGAATCGTCGACGACAAGATCGGTAAGTGTATATGTTACGCCGTCATCGCCAAGATCGGATCCAACAATCAATCCTTCGACGACTGCGTGGTGACCAACATCGTTCGCGATTGAATTCACTCCAGGCCCCACGCTCCAATATCGCCCGGCGCCGAGAAGAACGCCGATCGCGAACACGCTAACCAGAAGCGCCCGATCCCTTTTGGGAATCGAGCGCGTTACCCAAAACAATATTCCAAATGATGCGGTTGCAACGGTCACGATCGGTACGATCGATAACCACGACGCGAAAGAGATTCCGGCGCCAATGCCAATGCACGCAAGAAAAACAATCCACGACGGTGAAAGGGTGATGTTCTGCATATCTCCGCACCATCCTATCAAATTCCGCATTCGTCCTCAGCCTAAACGCACAGAAGCCCCGAGCCGCGTACGGCCCAGGGCTTCTCGTCGTCAGGTGATTTACCCCTGTGGTTCGTCCGGTGCCGGCGTAGTGGAGAATTTTCGCACGAGTACACACAGTCGGAGGAACAGGCGTTCGTCGTCCTTTCGCGAAACCTGCTTGAGGAGATGCACCGCGTCGTCACGATTTCCGATTCGCGCTTCCATAGCCCTCCATAACCTACTGCGCGCAAGCAGCACCCTCGACTGCGGCATGAGCGGATGATTCATGATCGCATTAGGGTGAAGCAGATCGCGCATCACCGCCGCTGCAGCTGCCAGCGACTGATAGCCCACATCCGGATGACGATTCGGATCGCCTTCAATTGCGAAGGCGATTGCGATCACACTGGTCGTCGCGGTGTCGAACAGCAGATTTTCACCCGCCACATCCCGACAGATCTTCGCCAGCAGCTCAACATCGCCGGCGGCGGTGAGCGGAAACACCAGCAGCCGAGACAGCCTATCGTGCAGATCGACTTCCAGATCGGAAAACAACGCGCACGTCAGGTACACACGGAGCCAGATCTTCCGATGCTCAGCAGAATCCAGAGGAACCTCGTCGAGCCGACGGACAAGGACGTCGCACGCGGAGCGCTCGCTGGGCAGTTGGCTGGCGTACCAGATGAGCAGCTCCAGATCGGCCGTGTACACGCCTAGCTGGAACATCCGCTCCAGCACAGACCGCATCTGCGCATTCGTCGCTGCCAGCGAATGAAGCACGCGGCAGCTATCGATCGTCGTCGTCAGTGCCAGTGCAAGATCGAAGACCACTCCCTGGGTTTCCGGAAGCGTCTTCCGACCACAGTGAAGCACAGCAAGGATGATGCACAATTCGGGGAAGCTCCACGTCTCTGAACGCAAGCGCTCAACCACGACACGCCACTGCTCGGGCCGATGAGAGAAGTATTCCTGGAACATTTCGTCCAGATCAGTGAAAGCCATGTCGGTATACCCGCTCTGCGCGATGGACGCATGGAGCGTTTCCACAATACTAACAAGCGTCTCGTTGGCAATCACTTCCCGATTGGCGACAAGAAGAATCTCCGCCCACTCCAAACGCGACACATCACACAGGCCGAGTGCGGCACCGAAAGCACTCTTATCCAGGGTCATGAGAACCTCCACACACAGATTGTCATAAAATTCCGGAAATCACAAAAGTCAGGCCATACTGTGCAAAAAAACACAGAACACGGCCTGACGTTTTTCTAAAGCTCCACCACAAAGTTCACCAGCTTCCCCTTCACTACAATCGTCTTCTTTGGTTCACCGGTCACATACTTCGAAACATTCTCATCAGTCCGCGCCATCTTTACGATCGTTTCTTCGATCTCGTCGGACGCGACCACAATCGTTCCTCGAAGCTTTCCGTTCACCTGCACTGCAATCTCGACGGTGTCGTCTTTCAGCATCAACGCATCGGCAACCGGCCACTCCTGCTCCTCAACGAATCCCACTCCGCCGAGCTTCTCCCACATTTCATTCGCGACGTGCGGAGCAAATGGGACAAGAACACGCAAGAATGTTTTCAACGATTCCGTCGTAATCGCGCCCTTCTCCTGCACCACATTCACGAACATCATGAGCTGCGCAACGGCAGTATTGAATCCGAATCCTTCGATGTCGCTCGCGATCTTCGCAATTGTACGGTGCAACGATTTCGTCACCGCAACGTCTTCATTCTCCGAAACCTTCTCGACCATGCGGATCGCCTTATCCAAGAACCGTCGAACGCCAATGACGCCATTCGTGTTCCATGGCACCGGCTCCTCGAACGGCCCCATGAACATTTCGTACACACGAAGCGTGTCGGCGCCGTGTTGGTCGACGATCTCATCCGGATTCACCACATTGCCCTTGCTCTTACTCATCTTTGTTCCGTCCTCCGACATGATCAATCCATGACTATGACGACGTGCATATGGCTCGCTCGTTGGAACGAAACCCTTATCGAACAAAAACTTATTCCAGAACCGTGAATACAATAAGTGGAGCGTGGTGTGCTCCATGCCGCCGTTGTAGATATCGATCGGCATCCACTGCTTTAATGCCTCTTTTGACGCGAATTCCTTGTCGTTGTGCGCGTCGGTGTAGCGCAAGAAATACCAACTACTTCCTGCCCAGTTTGGCATGGTATCCGTTTCGCGCTTTGCTGCCCCGCCACACTGAGGACATTTCGTGTTCACGAAACTCTCGATGTTCGCTAATGGCGATTCACCATTCTCTGTTGGCTGATAATTCTCAACATTCGGAAGCACGACCGGCAACTCTTTAACAGGAACCGCAACCCAGCCGTCGACTTCGCAGTGAACAAGCGGAATCGGCTCACCCCAATAACGCTGACGAGAAAACACCCAGTCACGCAAGCGATACGTCACATGCTTTTCACCGAATCCCTGCGCCGCAAACCACGCAATGGATTCTTCAATGAGCTCTGGCGTGATCGACTTTCCAGTAAACGGCCCTGAATCTTTCAACACTCCGGCATTGTCGTGCGCGCTAACCGGTTCATCTGGATTCACGCGATCAACAACTTCAACCATCGGAATCTGATACTTCGTCGCAAACTCCACGTCACGCTCATCGTGCGCAGAACAACGAATAATTCCCGTTCCGAAATTCATCAACGCAAAGTTTGCAATCCACACTGGCATTTCACGCCCAGTGAGAGGATCGATCGCGACACGACCAGTAAACACGCCCTTCTTCTCGAAGGAATCTTCCGTTCGCGCATCGTCGCTGATGGCCTTCGTTTCTTCGATAAACGCGTTTACCGCAGATTCGTACTCGGTTCCAGCAACGAGATCGGCGACCACCGGATGCTCAGGGGCAATGACGAGGAACGTATCGGCATACGACCAAATTGGATACGCGGTGAAGCTATCGAGAACAGCGTCAAGGTCTTTTACCTTGTGATGGAAGATCATTCCCTCTTTACGCCCAATCCATTCTTCCTGTTGCTTCTTAATCTTCGGCAAGTAATTCACCGTATCCAGATCGGCGAGCAAACGATCTGCGTATTTCGTAATCGCAATCATCCACTGCGACTTCATCTTTTTTTCCACCGGCGTTCCACAGCGCTCACACTTTCCGGCAATCACCTCCTCATTCGCGAGTCCGCACAAATCTTTCGGGCACCAGTTAATCGCCATCTCAGCTTTATACGCGAGTCCGGCTTTGAAGAATTCCAAGAACATCCATTGCGTCCATTTGTAGTACGCGGGATCGGTGGTGTTCACCTCGCGGCTCCAATCAAAGCTGAATCCCATCGACTGCAACTGGCGTCGGAACGTATCGATGTTTGTTTGCGTGAAGGTTCCGGGATGGTTTCCGGTTTTGATGGCGTAATTCTCCGCCGGCAAACCAAAGGCATCCCAGCCCATCGGGAACAATACGTTCTTGCCTTCCATGCGTCGCTTTCGCGCAATGATATCGATTGCGGTGTAGCTTCGTGGATGACCAACATGAAGCCCAGCGCCCGACGGATACGGGAATTCCACGAGCAAATAGCACTTTTCTTTTGGAGAATCGTTCTTCGCCTCAAAAACACCAGCATCCATCCAGCGCTTCTGCCACTTCCCGTCGATGTTCTTATGGTCGTACGACATATGCCGCACATCGTATCCAATTCTAAGGAAATATGGTAGATGTGTAGCGAGGTGTAAAACATGCCGGCAGTCGATTCAGATACGATCATGAGACGGCTCATGCAGCTCGACCACGGTACGTGCATCCGCTACCGGAACACGTTCTCCACCGATGATCCTCGCAGATGGTACGTCAGCATCCCCAACTGCACAGCATCCCATCCCAACGGTGGTTTCGGCTCAATGGGCTGGGGAGACGGCCCCACTCCGCAAGCTGCCCTTCAAGCCAGTTGGAAAAGCGTCATCACGCACATGACGAACGACCCCAGGAACTTCCTCCTCCGCTACACCTGTCCAAACAACGTTCCCATCCCTGGCGACACGCCTCAGGCATGGGTGCGGTGGAGTATCGAACACGAAGAGTGGATCGATGTGGAGCCGACGCCGGAAGCACTGGGGACACGCCGGATTCCGCGAGATCGCGTGCTTCCGTACAACTCAGCGGAGATCCAGAGCGAACGGCTCTAAGAACTCACCGCCCTACACGAACGCGCCCGCGGCTTTTGCCAGAGGCGCGTTTCACGTTTAATACTGAATTTCCAGCTGTGTATGAGGACATTTTTCAAGAATCTGCTATGCTCCGCCCTATGTCCTTCTCCCTCCCCCAAAGCCTCATTGATCGGCTCGAAGAACAGTTTGGCGTTGCAAAAGCACGCCAGGCGGTAATGGGCATGACTAGCCGCAACGTCACCCTTCGCGTGAACACGTTAAAATCAAACGATGCCGCGATCATGGAAATCTTCCGCCAAGAGCTGATTCAGTTCGAACGCTCCAAGGGATTAGCGCACGCGTTCATCATCAAGAATCGAAAAGCAAAGGAGCTCCTCAACCATAAGATGTGCTTGGACGGCCTCGTCTATTTGCAAGGCCTCACATCGATGTTGCCGCCGATTGTCCTCGATCCAAAACCGAGCGAAGCAATCGCCGATTTTTGCGCAGCGCCGGGGAGCAAGACAAGCCAGATGGCGGCGATGGTGATGGGAGGACAAAGGGCAGAGGGCAAGGTAGGCAATGTGAATATTTCCGCATTCGAACCAAATTTTGTTCGATACCAAAAATTACACAACACACTGAAAATCCAAGGCGCAGAATTCGTTAAAACACAGCAAGTAGATTCGACGAAACTCGGAGCGATGATGCCGGAAGCATTCGACAAGATTCTTCTCGATGTTCCCTGTTCCGGCGAAGGCCGGATTGATGCTGACGACGACAGCTCTTTCGAAACATGGAACGACGCAACACACGACGCATACCCAGAACTCCAACGCCGATTGTTTACTTCGGCATACGCGGCACTCAAACCCGGCGGAACCCTCGTGTATTCCACTTGTACTCTCGATCCCAACGAAAACGAACGCATCGTGAACTGGGCGCTCAGCGAATTCCCCAATCTTGTCGCCGAGGCAATCGATCTCCCATTTCCCGGCATCGTCCACAAAGAAACCAAATCCATCACTCTTTTGCCTACAAAATTATACGAAGGATTTTTCGTGGCGAAGTTGAAGAAGATTGACTGATACTAGTGTTGAATGTACTGTTCTTCGTTCGATTCACCAGGAAGAAGCATGACCGGTATCATCGAAGTAGAAACGGAAGCTGGCGAAAAGCGGCGGTTCGTTGCAATGAAAATGATTGAGGGGGGCGCAGTCGGCGTAGGAGAACTCGGTTCGGGGGACCTCCTCATCATTGTGATCTCGGCAGAAGGCGAAGCGAAAAAGATCCAGTGCACCCCAAAAGAACTGGAGGCGCTGAGGCGGCTTCTGGGCTTCGTCGAAGGCGGGAAGATCTTCGACACTTCTTCGGGAGTTGCGGCGGCGCAACGAGCAAGGCTCGCCACAACACTCAAAAAATACGAGCAGAACAGGGGCTGAGACAAGTCCCGACAACACACACGACGACCGCCGCCGGCCCCTGTGGGCTGGCGGCGTTCCTGTTTTAGAAGGATTCTCGTTTTATATATTCCAATATTCCAAACGATCTGGATCCCCGCCTGCGCGGGGATGACTGAAGGAGTGAAGATGATAAAAAAGAACCGATAGGCTACAGTACACGCACCCAGAGGTTCCAATGGCCATGGTCTTCAACCCGATCGCACCGACGACCCTGATCGGCCTCAACGCAGATCAGAGCACCATCACGATCGCTCACATCTTCCCGCTCAGCAAGCGAATCGATGAAGTCGTCTCGTGCTTCGTAAACAAGGCACAAGGATTCGCAGTCACCCGTGTCACCGTTCCGACTGTCGATCTCCTTGCTCTCGCGGCACTCATCAAAGCGCACGTGCCTCGGGAACACATCGAAGGGCCGCGGGCATCATTCCAGCAAACCGGGATTACAGTGGATACCAACCTCCTCACGTGCACCCTCGGCTTGATGCGAAGCCTCAGTGCGGATGAGCGAACAAACACAGACGAAGTGCGCACACACCACCATGAAGTTCGAAAAGCGTCCCAGATCCTGGCTTTCACGGTGACACTCCCTCGAGCTCACGACATCGCGGCCACCATCGACGCGATCACGCCAGGGATCCTTCGCGCTCTCGCTGAGCAGCTCCCCGACGCTCCCCCGGCAGTCTAGCTGCGGAGCTCGCGACGACGAACCGCAGACGACGGACGCCGCCATCCCCTGTGGGCTGGCGGCGTTCCTGTTTCCGAACAAACGCCGTACAATTCTTTTGTATGGACCTCTTCGACTCTGTCATCACCCAACCTTCCGCAAACACGCCGCTCGCGGAACGAATGCGGCCACGGACACTCGAGGAATTCGAGGGTCAGCAGGATGTGGTTGGGCCGGGCTCGCCGTTGCATACGGCGATTGTTTCCGATGACGTGCCATCCTTGATGCTTTGGGGGCCGCCGGGAACGGGAAAAACCACACTCGCCAGAATCGTCGCAACCATGACGAAGGCGCGGTTCGTTCCCTTTAGTGCGGTTGGAGGCAGCGTAAAGGACGTGCGAACGATTATCGACCAAGCGGAAACCGATCGGAAATATTACAAACGAAAGACCATTTTGTTCGTTGACGAGATTCACCGATTCAACAAGGCGCAGCAAGATGCATTTCTCCCATCGGTGGAAAACGGAACGATTACTCTCATCGGCGCGACCACTGAAAATCCATCCTTCGCCGTAAACGGTGCGTTGCTTTCCCGATCGCGCGTGATCGTCCTCAAGCAGCTTGAACCAGAATCGATTGTAAAGATCTTGAAGCGCGCGATCGCCGATAAAGAACTCGGACTCGGCAAAGAAGCAATCGCGATCGACGACGAAGCGGTTGGCATGTTAGCGAACTTTGCAAACGGCGATGCGCGAAGTGCTTTGAATACGCTTGATCTGGCGGTGAAGACTGCAAGACCCTCGAAAGCCCCCTCACAATCAAGCCCCCCTCCGACTCCCCCCATAAATGGAGGGAGAGAAATCAATGTGACATCAGATCTCATCAAGACCGCGCTTGCGAAATCGCATCTCCACTACGACAAAGATGGCGAAGAGCATTACAACATCATCTCTGCTTTGCACAAATCCATGCGCGGGAACGATGCGAATGCGGCACTGTATTGGATGGGGCGGATGCTGCTTTCTGGGGAAGACCCACGCTACGTCACGCGCCGGTTGATTCGATTCGCAAGCGAAGACATTGGTCTCGCGGATCCGAACGCGCTTGTTCAGGCTATTGCCGCGCACGATGCCGCAGGCCAGATCGGCATGCCGGAATGTTCAGTGAATATCGCACAGTGCGTGGCGTACTTATCGAAAGCACCGAAGTCCAATGCGCTGTACACGGCGTGGCAAAGTATTTCCGATGATATTCAAAACCTTCCGAATGAGCCGGTTCCGATCCATCTGCGCAACGCACCAACGAAACTCATGAAGGAACTCGGCTACGGTAAAGGCTACAAGTACACGCCAAACTTCAAGAATGCGGACGATGCGAAACAAGACTACTTGCCGGAGCGGCTGAAGAACAAGAAATACCTACCCTAATTTCTGCTTCTCCCAAAGCTCAAAGAATCGGCCTTTTCGATCGTACAGTTCAGCGAATGTTCCAGATTCGATGATGCTCCCGCCCTCGAGCACGAGAATCCGATCCATTTCCTTGATCGTTGTGAGTCGATGAGCAATAACGAGCGCGGTGACGTTCTTGAAAAACACATGCAGTGAGTCCTGAATCTTCTCTTCGGATTCCACATCAAGATGCGACGTTGCCTCGTCGAGGAATAACACTTCCGGCTCCTTAAACACGGCACGTGCGATTCCAACTCGCTGGCGCTCGCCACCAGAAAGCTTTACACCTTTCTCGCCGATCATCGTCTCGACGCCCTGAGATAACCGATGAAGGAACGACGTGACGTGCGCAATATTCAACGCCTTCTTCAGCGATGCATCGTCTTTCTTCTTCGGATTCGCAAGGAGAATATTCTCTCGCAACGAAAGATTGAACACTTCGGTTTCCTGCAACACCACGGTTGCTTTTTGATAATATGAGCTCTTCTTCACAGACCGCAGCGGCACGTCGTCCACCAAAATCTCGCCCGTATAATTTTCGTTTTCCTTCAGCAACAGCTTGAAGAGCGTCGATTTCCCTGCTCCGGATAATCCAACCAAACCAATACGCTCGCCACGGCGAAGATCAAACGAAACATTATGAAGTACTTCATCCCCGCCATAAGAGAACGAGAGATTGCGAACGGAAATTGTTTGCCAGTTTGCAGGAAATGCTCGTGTTGCATGCTCACCATCCGGAAACGATGGCACGTTGAGCACCTCCTGCATCCGCGCTATGGCGAGCTTCGCGAGAATAAAGTCCTGAACGTTATCCGAAAGCTCGGAAACGGATTCGTTCACCCGACCAAAGTACATGTTAAACACAATTAAAAAACTCACGCCGTAGTATCCGCGAGTAATCCCAAATACGATCGCGAGAAGTACCGCAAGCTTGAATCCATTGGACCATGATCCCAACACAATCGTCCGCGTCTGAAAACGGAAGATTCGATGTTTCACACGATCAAAAACTTCCGCGGTGATTCGATGAATTTTCGTCGTGATCGACGACGACATCCCAAGAACCTTTACCGTGCGAATGTTATTCGCGCCTTCAAACATTGCTCCACTCAACTCTTCTTCTTTTGCGTTCACCTGTTGCGCAGCAGCACGAGCCTTCTTCAGCAAATACCACGACATTACGCTATATACACCAATAAAGATTCCAGTAATCACCCCAATCGTCCTATCAACAAACGCAATGATCACGACAGTTCCAATAAGGTTTACGCCGACTTCAATAGCGCTATTAATCCAAATACGTAAAAGCCGATCAATCGCATCGCTCCCCCGCTCAATGCGCTTCATTTTATTCCCAGCGTTCTCGCGCTCGTGCCACGACATGTCGAGCGCGAAAAGCTGTTTAATAAATTGCGCCTGCGCATCAAGGGCGGCACGCTCTCCGGCCGCAAAACCGAAAATTCTTGCGCAAAACTGACCGACCAATCGAGTAACAGTGGCAAGAATCCATAAGCCAAAAATCATCCAAATTGGACCCAACGAATCACCAGATTTCCAACCTGCACAGAATGCGATAGTTAACGCAAGCGCCCACGCCGGATACAGCCATGCCAAGTCGCCAAGCAATCGCGCAATCGTCGCAAAAATCACTTTGCCTTTATACGGCGAAAGAAAATGCCACACATCTCGAAGGAGTTGTGTGGTGGTGTAGTTTTTCTCGAAAACTTGTTCTCCGACATCAGACATATGGAGAATGATATCAGAAATGGACGTGTCAAAAAAACGAAAACGGCGCGTTCCATCAATCCATCAGTCTCCAGGCGATGAACCAACAGAACGCGCCGAACTATCCAGCACTCAAACGAGGCGAACCCCCGGAGTGGCCGAACCGTGTGCCCATCGCTGGGCAGAGTTTGTTGAACTTCGAGATCCGGAGGAACCAAGGACATGCGGAGACCCTCAGCACCATCATCACGAAGCTCAACAAAGCGTGTACTCGACGTCAGCCGAGTGGAAGAAACCCCCTACGTTCACGATCTCTGCGAAAAACGCTGCATTCAGTGTGCAGGGCTGACAACAACTTGAGGTTGAGGTTGCAACGATGTTCAATAGAAAACTTGAACGCAAGGGATAAGGGGTGAGTCCAACATTTCCGTGATCCGGTAGCTCAGCAATCTGAGGCGGAAGAGCTCCGATCATTGTGGAAACGCTGAACTCAAGGAAGGGAATGACGGGAAAGGCGTCAAAGGGGTGCACGAAATTCTGATCGGCACACCAGCAATAGCGCCTCTCCCGCCATAGGGACACACTGCGTCATCGGCGTCGCGAGACTACGACAATGCAATGCGCTCGTGCACGACGACGGCCGGAACGGGTGCGGGTCGTTCGTCGTCAGGAGGAGGGTGTCCGCTTTCGAAGCTCCATTCAGCGAACCAATACGGACGGAATTGGAATACCGGGAGATCAACCGAAGCGGACAGCGGTAAGAATATACTCGAAAATCTGAAAAACGTCCAGGATTACTCCTGAGATTCAATCCATCGCTCAGCATCAAGCGCGGCCATGCATCCGGTTCCGGCGGCGGTAACAGCCTGGCGATAGACGTGGTCCGCGACGTCGCCGCAAGCAAAAATTCCGGGAATATTCGTCGCCGTTGATCGAGGATTCGTGACGATATAACCCTTTTCATCGAGATCGATGAGGCCTTTAAAGATTGCGGTATTCGGCTTGTGACCGATGGCCATAAAGATTCCATCACATACGATCTCGCCAACTTCGCCGCTGACGACATTTCGTGTTCGAAGGCTCGTCACGTGATCGTCGCCGAGAATTTCTTCAATTGTCGTGTTCATCACGAGCTCGATTTTTGGGTTATTCTTGGCCTTATCGATCATGATTTTTGATGCACGGAACTCTTCGCGACGGTGAACGATAGTCACCTTGTTTGCGAAGCGAGTCAAGAACGTCGCTTCTTCCATCGCCGTGTCTCCCCCGCCAACCACAACGATTTCTTTTCCGCGGAAGAAAAATCCATCGCACGTTGCGCACGCGGAAACACCCTTACCCTGCAATCGTTCTTCCCCAGGAACACCAAGCCACATCGCCGACGCACCGGTCGCGATGATGACGGCTTTCGATTGAATCGATCGCGTTGCAGTTTTGATCGTAAACGGTGATGAAGTTCCGACGACTTCAGTTACCACATCGTCGATGAATTCGGTACCAAAACGAAGTGCCTGCTTCTTGAGCTTCTCCATCAGTTCCGGCCCAAGAACGCCGTCAGCCTCGCCTGGCCAATTCTCCACGTCGGATGTAAGCGTGAGCTGTCCACCAGGCTGTAAACCCGCGATCATCGTTGGCGAAAGATTGGCGCGTGCCGCATAAATTGCTGCAGTGTAGCCCGCAGGACCAGAACCGATAATCACGACGTTTTGGGTTTCCATAGTTGGGGAAATTTTAACAGAAAAATGAGGGCGAAGGACAGAGGCAATGGAAATTCCCTTGCTCATTGCCCTCTGCCCTCACTTTTACTTCCTAGAGATGTCGTGCAACGCGTTCTGCGAGAACGTCTTTCGTCATTGCTCCGGCAAACTGCTCAACCACTGCCCCACCCTTCATCACCATGAATGTTGGGATGGAGAGCACATTGTAGCGCTGTGCCAAGTCTGGTGCGTCGTCCACATTCACCTTAACGACGAGAATTTCTGGATGCTCATTGCCGTATACCTCAATCGTTGGAGCCATCATCTTGCATGGACCGCACCACGGCGCCCAGAAATCAATCAGCACCGGTGACGACGACTGCAACACCACTGCATCAAAGTTCGATGAATTGAGTTCTTGCATAGAAAAAATTATCGATGACTACTTTGCACCCTCTACACTCAATGTACGGGCATGAAGCTCTTCGGTGTAGGCCTCAAGGATATCGCCGATTTCAATTTTTGTCTTGCCCACAAAACTTAATCCACAGTCTTGGCCCGCAAGCACATCCTTTACTGCAGATTTCCCACTCTGAAGCGCTTCAATCTTTCCCTCTCCCACAATCTTTCCTTCGCGGAGCACGCGAACGATGGCACCTGGAATAAGCTTGCCCTTCTTCACCTTTGCGCCAACGATATGGCCCTTGTCAGTCTTCTTGAAGAGCGCGAGCACTTCGGCAACACCAACTTCAGTATGGATCTTTTCAGAAGGAATGAGCTTCTTCAGTCGCTCGACCGTATTTTCGAAGAGCTTATAAATAACCGAATATTCTTCGACGGCGATATGCTTATCACGAGCGAGTTCGTGCGCGGCCGGCGTTGGCTTCACATTGAACGCAAGCACCACGGCGTTCGCAGCCTCTGCACGCAAAACTTCTGCATCGGTCACGTTTCCGAGACCTTTTCCCACAATCGTCAAACCAACATATGGGTTGTCGATCTTTTCCAACATACCGATAATTGCCTCGAGCGATCCAAGCATGTCGGCCTTCACGAACACATTAAGCACCGCCTTGCTGCCGTCCTCTTCCACTTCCTCTTCTGTTTGATTAGTCGTCTTTACCGTCATCTGTCCAACAGCACTCTTCTTTGTGGCCTGCGACTTGATGGTCTGCAATTCGTCGGCGTTTTCCGGAACTTCCAAAATATCCCCAACGGAAGGCGCTTCCTTAAAGCCAAGAATCATCACCGGCGTTGAAGGAGGCGCTTCTTTAATCGCTTTACCGTCAAACGACTTCATTGCCCGAACCTTACCGTAGTTCACGCCCTGCACAGAAAGAATATCCGAGGCGTGCAATGTTCCGGTTTGGACGATGATCGTCGCAACAGGGCCCTGGCCCTTGTCCACGTGCGATTCAATAATTGTTCCAACGGCGTGGCGGTTTGGATTTGCGACGATGTGTTCTTTCTCAAGATCAGCAACCAACAACACCATATCGAGGAGTTGATCGATGTTTGCGCCAGTCTTTGCAGACACCGGCACACAAATCGTCTTCCCTCCCCAGTCTTCTGGCGTTAATCCAAGTTCACCAAGCTGGCTCTTCACAAGCTCGATGTTTGCGCCCGGCTTATCCATCTTGTTAATCGCAACAACAAACGGGAGTTTTGCAGCCTTAATGATGTCGATCGCCTCGCGAGTCTGCGGGCGCATGCCGTCGTCTGCAGCAATAACGAGAATCGCCACGTCCGCAACCTTCGCACCACGCGAACGCATCACGGTAAACGCCTCGTGGCCAGGAGTATCAATAAACGTAAGCATCTTTCCGTTCTTTTCCACCTGATATGCACCGATGTGCTGCGTAATTCCTCCAGCTTCCGTGTCGATAACGCGAGTCTTTCGAATAGTGTCCAAAATAAGCGTCTTACCGTGGTCCACGTGTCCCATAACAACAATAACCGGCGGACGAGCAACAAGATTTTCCGTATGATGCGATTCCTCTTCCTTCACCTCGGCCATACGATCCGCCGCGTGAGCATCAACAGACTCGTCGGCTGATTCCATCGGTTCGGTGATGAACCCAAGATCCTCAGACACGATCGACGCCGTTTCGTAGTCAATACGTTCGTTCAAGCTGGCCAAAATACCGGCCTTCATGAGTTCCTGCATGACTTTCGCCACCGGCATGTTCAGTGCAACCGCAAATTCACGCACGGAAAGCGTTGGTGGGATCTTTACCTTTGGCGCGTCGCCAGACTTTACCTTCTCCTTGAGAAGCATCTGTGCCTTCTGGTTCTCCATTTTTTGCTGGAGGTATTGGCGCTTTTTGTAGTCTTGCCATGCATTCATGATGCGGCCAGCGTCGCGATCTGGAATTTTGATGGCCTTGCCACCAATATCGAAACCAAGCTCCGGCAGCTTGGAACGCAATTCTTCAGTAGAAACCCGCAACCGGCGGGCAAGTTCAGAGATGTTCATGGCCAAGAGTGTACTCGACGAACGGCTTTGGGGCAAGAAATGACTGAGGATTGCGATAATCTTTCCCGGGAGCTACCCTTCTTTTGGTTTCCGAACACGAAAACAATCACAAAACAAGAGTACCGATCATGGGATACCCTCGAGCAAGGGCGGAACTGCCCAATCCGAAGGAGGCTCTCGACGATGGACAATACGAGGCACTTTGGGGTCGAATGACTGGACAAGTCCCCGACTCCGAACGCCGAGCGACCGCCACGCGGGCGCCAGACTGCCCGCACTGCCGACCCGGCTCTCCGTGCGAAGCGCACACCGGCTCTTCCTGAAGGCGACGACGACCAAATCACCGAACACGCGCCGCGGCTCCACGCAAGGGGTCGCGGTTGTTCGTTTCGTGTTCTTTTCTTCCGAAAATACCATCCGATCGGATGATATCTGTGGAAATGCTCATGTTCAAACGTTCGTTCGGAATTGCGTAAAATACTCCGGAGCCGTACATTAAATACGCACACCGAGGCATTCATGGAAGACATTCTTTGTCGCTGTTCACAAGAAACGTGTCCCACCTGCAGTGACAGGGCTCGTCCCGCCAGGCCTCAAACGTCGCTCGGCCAGGTTCCGTCGGTCGGTACCGACGTTGCACCGGAGGATTCGGGCAACAAAGACTGGTGGGGCGACAACATCGATGACGAGGTGATTGGCGGAGGCCCAGATGGGGATGACGATGAAGGTGACTGCTGACCGCTCCACATCTCGGCACCCTACGTCGCCAACGCGCCGCGGCTCCACGCAGGAGTCGCGGCGGCTGCATTTATTGCGGAAAATTTTCAAAAGCCGTACATTTCAAGCACACCCGTGAGGATTGCCGATGGCCGAGAATACCTGCGTCTGCGGACAACACACCGGACGGATCTGTCCGCTTCACCCCAACAAGCCCGTCGAGCTCCGGACGATGCACGGTCCGCCTCTGCCGCCCGACGCTGAGGTTCCGTGGATCGATCCGAGAGACGAAGCTGCCTGCTTCGCCGACTGGGACGCGCGGGTCGCCGAGCGTGGCGCGGACATCGCGTCCAAGGCCGGTGCCGACGCCGTGTTCGAAGAAACCACGGCCGAAGCGATCGTGAACGATCAGCAACGACCGGAAACGCGCGGGGCATTCGATCGCGTGTTCAAGATGACTGGACCCGAGCTCGGTCGGGCAGCGGTGGAAGGCGCACGACAGACCCGAGGGCTCGGCCGCGGGCCCGGAGGGCCGCTCGATCCCTGAGGGCGCTTCTGACACCAAGCGCACCACACACGATTCCCCGAACACGCGCCGCGGCTCCACGCAGGAGTCGCGGCGGCTGCATTTATTGCGGAAAATTTTCAAAAGCCTTACATTGTGTACAGGCACAAAGGAGGCACCCTTGGATGATCCGCTGTACATGCTCAAAAGAAACGTGTCCCACCTGTAGCGGCAGGGCTCGTCCCGCCGAGCCTCAAGCCCCGTTCATCTGGGTTCTGTCGGCCGGTACCGACGTTGCACCGGAGAATTCGGGCAGCCAAGACCGGTGGATCATCCAAGACGATCTCGATAACGAAAACCCAGACGGGGACGAAGACGACGATGGTGACTACTGACCGCGCCACATCTCGGCACTCTGCCTACGTCGCCAACGCGCCGCGGCTCCTACGCAGGAGCCGCGGTCGTTCGTTTATTTGGTGAACCTATTTTGCATGTGCATGGAAGCGTGCATGAAATCGATGATGTCCTTGGTAATGTCAATCGGTACGCGGTTCGTCCAAATTTCTTTATACCAAACGGACGGATCGTTCTTCCAAAACTCGCACACCAGCGTTTCCGACTCGTGATACAGTTTCAAACGCGCATCAACAACGTGGGCCTGATCATCATGCCTCCCACGAACCTTTAAACGATCGCGAACGTCGTCGTCGGCAAGCAATAAATGGACAACGTGCGTTGGGTGATCGAAAGAAAGATAGGTCTCGAGCTTGTCGAGCGACCGCGTGTATCCGTTCAAGATGTAACCATTCTTGCAACTCTCGTCCGCCAGCCGTTCTTTCACCAACCGCGTCACAATCTCCTCCGGCACCATTTCGCCGCGCGACATGTAGCCAGCCGCAGTAATACCATCCGCGGTTTGCTTCACAATTTCGGATCGCAAGAGTCCACCCATGGAAATCGTCGGGATACCAAACGTTGCCGAAAGCACTGCGGCATGCGTATCCTTTCCAGATCCTGGCGGCCCACACAAGATAATTTTGAGCGGTTGGTTCATAGATGTGCACAGTGTATGACATACTTACAGAATAGAAAACAACCTATGAAGGCAGAGGTAATCGCACATAATCAATGGGGTCGCGTAACGCAGCAAGAGAATACGCTCGTCATCCACACATACGGACCTTGGACTCGAGTATTTCAATTTTTGATTATTCCACTCATCGTATTTGGTTTTCTCTTTTTTTCTATCGGCTATTCGGAATCGAGTCTTTTGCACAATAACGCCCTCACCATTGGGATAGTCTATGCCATCGCTCTCGTGTGCATTCTCTTACCCAGAAGGATATATCGGGGTCCAATCCCAACCGACATCGTCTCTGAGTGGAATCCGTCTGGAAAAAATATTCGCACCGTTTACGGAACATTCACAGGTGCAGAGCCTGTCTCCTTTACACAAATCCAGGTCTCTCTCACAAACCGTCTCCGACGGTACAGACACGGAGGAGGAGGAAATTATATCCAGTGGACGTTTTCCTGTACGTTCAATGAGAACACAACGCTCCTCCTGAGCTCTATCGATGAAAAAGAGGTGCTCGCGGTACAACATGCGCTCCAGAATATTGGGGTAACGGTTCAAGCGCAGAATGAAACCAAGTAACAAGAATCGGCACATCGATCTATGCCATTCCTCCTCATCGACAAACCCGCAGGCATCACCAGCCACGACGTCGTGGACCGGGTTCGCAAAATTACCGGCGAGCGCACCGTTGGCCATGCCGGTACGTTGGATCCGTTTGCAACGGGGATGTTGATTCTTGGCGTTGGACGAGAATCGACGAAGCATTTGAATACATTCCTTGGCATGGGAAAGACGTATGAAGCGATCATCCGACTAGGCGAAAGCTCGACGACGCTTGATCCAGAAGGCGAGATCGTTGCGGTCGGTGGAGCCGATCTAACCTTGGAAGCGATCGAAACGGCGATGAAAAGTCTCACGGGCGACATTCTTCAGATTCCCCCGATGCATTCCGCGATCAAGATCGGTGGACAGAAACTCTACGACCTCGCCCGTAAAGGTATCGAAATTGACCGACCACCACGGCCGGTAAAGATTTCCCGATTTGTAATTCAGGACGCTCAATTCGCTCAAGGTGGTAATCCGCCGGTCGCTCAAACGCAACGATCGCTCATTCTCCCCCTAAACCTCCCCGTCGTCATCGACTGCTCATCGGGAACCTATATTCGAGCCATCGCTCGAGATCTCGGCGAGAATCTTGGGACGGCTGGATACCTTACCCAGCTCCGCCGATCGGCTATCGGACCGTACGGAATCGATTCCACAACCCCGCTCAGCGATATTACCCCTGAAAATTGGGCATCGTTGGCGAAAAAGCTGGTACCGTGATACGCTCGAGGCGTAAATCTTGTTGAACTCGTCCAGTTCCGGTGGCACAAATCTGGGTTTACTCTTGATGTTTTTGAACAATCCTCCCCCTTTGTTTTCGGAATTCGGCCGGGTGATTCCGTATGCCTACTCTTATCACCGCCCTTCTCGCGATTGCTGCAGGAGGCGCCATTGGATACTTCGTTCGTGACGTTCGCGGAAAACAGATTGCCGGAAATGCCGAAGCTCGTGCAGAAGAAATCCTCAAAAAGGCGCGAGCTGAAGAAGATCGCATCGCGCAAGACGCAAAATCTCGAGAGCAGAATATCGTTCAAGCCGCTCGCACCACGGAGCAGCAACTTTTGCTTGATGCCAAAGAACGGGCGATGAAGATTGTTGAGGATGGAAAACGCGAACTCGCATTCCACGAAACCGGACTCAAGGAGGCGCAGACTCGAATCGCAGATCGCGAGCGTCGTTTTGATGAAACGCTCCTCGACTTCGAAAACAAAAAGACAAAGCTCGAGGAAGAAAAGGAGAAACTTGTCGTCGCAAAAACCGACGTCGCAAAGCTCCACGACGAGGCGTTTACGAAGCTCCAATCTGTAGCAGGAATGACAAAAGAAGCTGCAGCTGAAGTGCTTTTCAAGCGCATCGAGGAAACAGAAACCGACGCGATGCTCTCGCGCATCCGAAAGATGGATCAGATCAGCGAAGACGCCGTAGAGGCCAAGGCACGCAACGTGCTTTCATTGGCCATCAGTAAGTTTGCGAGTAGCCAAGTAGTTGATGCAACCACGACGTTCGTGGATCTTCCTAGCGACGACATGAAGGGACGCATCATTGGAAAAGAAGGTCGCAACATCAAAACACTTGAGCATCTCACCGGCTGTGAGCTCATCATCGACGACACGCCAAATTCCATCACGATCAGCGGGTTCTCCCCTGTTCGTCGTCAGGTTGCCAAGCGCGCACTGGAAGCATTATTGAAGGACGGACGTATTCAACCTGCGAAGATTGAAGAAGCGATCAACGCCGCAAAGCAGGAACTCGCGAAGGACATGCGCAAGGCCGGCGAAGACGCGCTGTACGAACTCGGCATCCCAGTCCCAAGCATCGATCCAAAACTCGTCGCCATTCTTGGCCGCTTGAAATTCCGTACAAGCTACGGACAAAACGTGCTTCAACATTCCATCGAAGTCGCTCGTCTCTCCGGCATGATGGCGGAAGAACTTGGTGCCGATGCGATGATCTGTAAAAAGGGAGGGCTCTTCCACGACATCGGAAAGGCGGTGGATCACGACATGCAGGGCGCGCACCCACAGATTGGGTACAACATCATGAAGAAGTTTGGGTTCCCTGAAGAACTTTGTTACCAATCCATCGCTCACCACGAGGACAAGCCGCGAACGCTGGAAGGCGTTATCGTGAAGGCAGCTGATGCGATATCGGGAGCTCGACCGGGCGCTCGACGAAACAGTCTCGAAGAGTATCTGCAACGTCTTCAGGATCTTGAAATGACCGCATCTGGATTCCCGGGCGTCGAAAAAGTGTACGCCATCCAGGCTGGTCGTGAGGTTCGTGTCTTCGTGCAACCAGGCGTTGTGGACGATCTTTCTGCCCACAATCTTGCCCGCGATATCGCCAAGAAGATTGAGGCAGACCTTACCTACCCCGGAGAAGTTCGCGTAACGATTATCCGCGAAACTCGAGTCACCGAATACGCCAGATAAGTGAAATGCTTGACGCCCATCAGAAATTCCGCTAAGATAAGCGCATTCATTTGACCTTACGTTTTCTATGAATAAGGCAGAACTCGCGCTTCGTCTTTCAGAAAAGCTTGGGGTGCCAAAGAAATCCGCTGAGGATATCGTAGAAGCCTTCGAGGCAATCGTAACGGCTGCCCTCATGAATGGCGACGAGGTCACCATCGCAGGATTCGGCACGTTCTCTGCCCGAACTCGATCCGCTCGTATGGGAGTAAATCCACGAAACCCAAGCGAAAAGATCCAAGTTCCTGCCGTTCGCGTGCCAAAGTTCAAAGCCGGAAAGGCCTTGAAGGATGCGCTCAAAGGCAAGTTGGTCAGCTAATCAAAAAGCGCTCCGAAAGGGGCGCCTTTTGTTTGGAATCGATTTCGCCGCTTACGGCGTGATGACGAAGATCTTTGTAGCGAAATAGGCAAGAATGAGGACGATGCCGATACCCATCACTGCAAGAACCACGTTCAGGACGGCTCGTGCGTCCTTGTCGTCGTTGATGAAGCCAAAGAAGATATAGCTCGCAAAGCCGATAATGAGCAGGAGCGGAAAGCCGGTCAATACAATGCCGGCAAGAAGAAGCATGGACATATTGCGTACAGTATAGCAAAAAAGAAAACGACCTCCCAAATGGGAGATCGTGTTCTGGTGCACCGGGCGGGATTCGAACCCACGACCAAGTGATTAAGAGTCACCTGCTCTACCGCTGAGCTACCGATGCGAACGGCTGTATGATGCACAATTTTTTGACCAGGGTCAAGAAAACGAGTACTATTGCGACGTTCAGTGGATATGCGGGCATAGCTCAGTTGGATAGAGCATTTGGCTTCGAACCAAAGGGTCGGGGGTTCGAGTCCCTCTGCTCGCACCATAAAACGAGGAACCACATCGGTTCCTCGTTTTATTTGTGCCCGATTCTTACCACCCCTTTTCTTTCAACGCATTCGCGGCGGCCGAAATCTGCGCTTCTTGCTTACTTGTTCCCTCCCCCTTCGCAATCAAATCTTTGCCAAGATATGCACCCATGATGAATGTCTTTTGATGGTCTGGTCCGGATTCCTCAAGAACCTTGTAACTCGGCGTAACGGACAACCGCGATTGCGCCGCTTCCTGAAACTTACTCTTTGGGTCGATGTACGAACGTTCTGCGATGATGTCGCCAAGTTTCGAGACAACGTGTTTGAGAATAAACTCCTTCGAGAGATCCCATCCAAAATCCAAGTAGATGGCGCCGATAATCGCTTCCATCGCGTTTGCAAGAATGTAGCGACGCGCCTTTGAGTTCGAATCCTTTTCCTCACCTCGTGAAAGATACAAGTATGGCTCGATGCCAATTTCGTGACCGATGACAGCAAGACTGTCTCCATTCACAATCGACGATCGCCACGTTGTCAGCTCGCCTTCCGGATTCTCGTACGTGTTATAGAGATGCTCAGTAACAACGAGCTCGAGGACGGCGTCGCCAAGAAACTCCAAGCGCTCATTGTGTGCCAATGGAAAATCCGGATGTTCGTTCAAATAGGAACGATGAACAACGGCCTGTTCAAGGTGACCGCCGGGTTTCAAAGGAATATTCAAGATTTTTGCGAGTGCCTCAATATCTTTCTGCATACTATTTTTCTTTGATCGATTCTTCTGGAGACGCGCCATCGGCAACGTCTCCACGTTTCTCCCGTTCCACATCGGCTTCTTTCTTCTCCCCCTTTGCGGCCATATCCTTCAAAATCGCACCAAGTACGCCGTTCACGAACTTTCCTGATGCTTCCCCACCGAATTTCTTTCCAAGCTCGATCGCTTCGTTGATGGCGACCTTTGACGGAATTGATTGATCGAAACGCAGCTCGTACACACCAAGTCGGAGAATGTTTCGATCAATAATCGTGATCGAATCCACTGTCCAGTTCGGCATGAACGTATTAATCATGGTGTCGATCGCTGGAAGATGATTGATGATTTCACCAACCTGCTGCTCCACGTAGCCACCATCATCGAACTTCGGTGCAAATTCTTCGCGAACCAACGCAACAACTTCCGGAAGCCGTACCGCCTCCTTTCCGCGAAAATCCCATTCGTAAAGAACTTGCATGGCCATTGTACGAGCCAGGTGGCGATTCGACATAGATTGCTGAGAGTATACCGAAAACAACAACGCCCGCCAAACGGCAGGCATTGTGTTGGAATTTACTCGTGGTTATGACCTTCGTGGCCAGGCTGGCTGGACGTCTTCTTTGCCGCAACCTTCTTTGCTGGAGCCTTCTTGACCGTCTTCGCGATAGCCTTCTTTACCTCTGCAGCGCCTTTCTTTGCAACGTTGCGATCGCCGTATGCTCCGCAGTTCTTACATGCGCGGTGTGGCAAAAGAATTGCCTCACACTTTGCGCAAACCGCGACCTGCTGGGCCTTCAACGCGTGGTGGGAACGGCGTCGGCGAACCTTTGAACGTGAGCTTCGGAATGACGGCAATGGCATAGGGAGAATTGAAGAATGCGCAAAGGATAGCGAAATACCCCTTTGACGTCAAGCCACAAACCTGGCTATTCTCTTGCGCCGGCACACCCGTGCCAGTATCACACTCAGACCGGAAAATATCGTGATCAGCCCCCTTGGCGACAAGCCCATCCCGACCCTCCCCCTCGTCCACGTGCTCGCACTGATGCTCTTCGTCAATCACGAGGGCGTCATCACTCCGGACGGTTCCGGCCACATCGGACGCATCATTGAAGGCGAAGCCGCGTGTCTCTCCGAAGGATCGGTGTGGGGCATGACGAGCGGCCCCCAGAGCTTCCAGGTGTTCCAGCGGTTCACGAAGGTGGATCGCGAAGTGATCTTCGCCCCGGGCAGCAAAATCTACGGAGCCGACGATCCCACCAAGCTGAAGCGCCTTCCGATCGTCTCCGGCTTCGAAGCAGGGGTGTTCGGCGTGAACCGCGCCATGCGTCGTGCGGCAAGCCGAGTGAAGAACGAAATCGTCCTTCTCCGCACGCTCGTCGTGATGAGCGACGAAAAGCTTGGGTTCGCACTGAAGACCCGCCTCAAGCGTCGGATCGATGCAGAGACGCACCGCGAGAACATCCGCTTCCTCAAGAATTTCGTGCATTCCAACGCGAAGCTTGCTAAGGAGATCCGCGCATTCCTCGCGAGCATGGAGAATCCCCTCGATTCCATCAACCGCCGGAATGTGTACCGCTACGTGCTCATCGTTCGTGCCATTCAACGCCGCGCGGAAGCGCTCACCGCGGACCAGCACGATGTGCTCGAGGCCGTCACGTACAGTGGCCGCGACATCGAGGAGTGGATCGGTCGCGTGGTCCAGCGCTGTAGCCGGATGGCGACAGAGCTCGACGACAAGAAGTCGTGGTGGCTCGGTATCACCACCGAGCTTCCGCTGGGTGTCAGCGAGCAGCGCGTGACCAACTTCGTCAAGCGACTCAAGGGGTACCGCGACGAGCTCAAACGGAGCTTCATCAACCCGATCCTTCCCTGGACGGCATTCGCGCACGCCGCAGTACAGGAAATGATCGACGGCTTCGAAGCGAGGCAGTACAACCGCATCGCGAGCAATGCTCGTCGGGCGGCTGCGTTCCTGAAGGCCGTCGCGCTCCGCGACCAACTCTCGGCGGCCATCCAGATGGTGAACAGCGGAGACATTGACGCGCTGCAACGCTTCCGTGAGGCGGGCCTGCAATGGATGATGGACTGCGCCCCCTGGGTCCAGCCCTACCATCTCCGCGAGATGGGTGAAATCACGGATCTCATTCGCGGCGTCGCCCACCGGGGAGACGACAGAGCCGACGGGCTGCGAGAAATCGAGCGGCGCTTCGATCACGCGCTCAGCGCGGCGTAGGACGAACACGTCACCAACACGAACGGCCGGCATCCCTCGGGAAGCCGGCCGTCATGCGTCTCTACTTCTTTTTCGTCTTTTCCTTTGCCGCTTTCATTGCTTGAATTTCTTGAAGCACGCTATTGAATGAAACAATCGCACCGGGCGGAAGCTTCGCGGCCTGAGCTTCCGATAATCCATTCTCCTGCAGTGTCATGTTTTTCAATCGCGTCATGCGTGGCACACTCCAGTTGAAGCCGCTCTCACCAAGCATGAGGTGAATAATCTTGTAAATCCATTCCCCTTTCACCATCGCGTGTTTTTCGTGTCCGTTGCGAGGAATGTCGCTATACGCCTTAGCTTCTGCGAATTCCGGAGTCATTCCTCTATCAATAACATGATTGATTCGTTGAACTTCCTTACCGAAGGTTGATGCAGGAATATTGTCCTCAGCAATGGATTCGTCTGTGAGCACCGCACGGAATCCGGATTCTGGGAGCGGCGTCGGCTTCCCTTCCATTTGATCGAGCATGCCCTCCACCTGCTTCAAATGAATAACCTGCCCAACCTGAAGCTTTTCCCAATCGACTCCCGGATTTTCCAAATCGGCGTAATGTTTCAATGTCACAATCTTTTCGTTCGTGACACGCAAATCGCGATTGCGAATTTCATCGCTCAGAACTTTCCACAAGGTCTCACGATCCGCAACGACATGGTCGGTATTTGGAACTTCAACAGGCAGGATTCGAGTAGCCACCGAATCCTCAGTATTCCTATCCTGATCCACGTCTACCCCTCCTTGATCACTTCGCAACGTTTCAGCAGCGCGCGCAGATTCCGCCGCCTGCTCAATCTCCTTCTGATGCTCCGCGGATTCGCCAATAGCAGCAAAAGCGGTTCCGCTGAGGACTAATCCACGAATCCATCGCCCAGGAATACGGGCCAACTTCGTTAAGAGGCCTTCAGATACCTCTCGCCTCTGCTCAGGAACCTGCTTCTGAACTTCCGGGAAAACCATCGGTCTTGTAAGCCAGGCATAATGCGCCCGATCCGCTTCTTCTTGAGCCTCTCGATTCTCTTCTGCACGACGAAATGTCTCTTCCTTTTCCCGAGCTTCAGCACGAACCAACAATCGCTCCCGCGCGCGCTGAAGATCCGCTATTTCCCTTCGATCTTCCGCACGATCAAAGTCTAAAACCTGCATATGTGCAGCAAACGCTTGCTCAATCTGCATACGCGTCGCATCTTCTGGAATGCCAAATAACACATGAGGATTCTTCGCGGCGAGTGCCTCCATCTCTCGCTGTTGCTGTCCCTTTCTGTATAAAAGCATTCTATCGCGAGCCAACACAAGCTCCGTACGCTTTTCGGTGATTCCACGTGAAGTCGCATGTTTGCCCCCACTCTCAAGAGCGGCAATACGATGATCGTATGCGGAAAGTATTTCTTCCATCGAAGCCGCTTCCGAAATACGAAGCGTTGCAATGTCTCTTAAAAGCCCTTGGCGCGCTGGCGAAATAAGGCTGTCTACGCATCGGCGGAGTTCTCCTACTATCAATTCAACATCCATCGAAGAAAGGTGTGTCTTTCCTCTGTTTACAGCGTTCACGCGCTGGGTATACATCGACAAAATTTCCGACTCTGAAGCTGTTTCGTCAATTCCAAGCACAGCACGAGCCTCAGATTGCATCTGCGCGCTCCTCCCTAGAAGCATATCGCGAGCGTGTTCGAGCTCTGCCACCAGATGGGCATACTCTTCCGTGTTTATACTGGAATGCCTCTTCTCAAGTTCAGTCATTCGTTTTTCATACGCGGAACGAATACCTTGATCCGATGCGGATTCGGATATTCCAAGCGTCTGTATCGAGTCCGCAAGGCGCCTATCAATTTCGCGAAGAAGCAGATCGCGATTCAAAGTCAATTTCGTCCTTTTCCGTAGCGCAATGGCTGCATTTTTCTCCTGAGCGAGAAGCTCGGCAGAGCGGTCAAAGAATGCGACGATAATGCGCAATCGAGTCGCGAGTGCATCAACGCCAACGATGTTGCGCGCGTCGTCCAAAATCTGGGCTCGTCGAAACTCATCGACAATATCCGTCGTAGGAACCTCAGACGGATGTTGGCGATGCGATGACACGCCTTCTTGTCCGAGGTTTCCCTCCTGCTGTTTCGCGCTTACGAGTAAATATTCTCTCAGCGATTCATAGCGAAGCCGCTCTGTAATATATGTCTTTGCAGAAGCAGTATACGTAGATCCTAAATAGCCATTTTTACTATCTCGACCAACAAATTCTGAAACTCGAGCAAGATCTTCTGCGATCGCCGCTACTAGCGTATCAATGGGCATCAGGGAGTATCGAGATGCATCGATATGCACCCCATCGCAATCCGCAGCATTATCTTCAAGCTCCTCAATCAGACCAGCAAGCTGTATTTCTAAACCATCAATAAGTTCAACGACGTTTGTAAGAGCCGGTCGCGCGTCAACTTCTTTTTGTAATGTTGCTCGCGTTCTGGAAACCAAATGTTTCAAGGACAATGCTTCGGTCTCTACAAGCCGTTCGTGGGTCATTGCGTGCCCCTCCTTCGCTCTATTCTCCAGTTCAAGCGCAGAAACACCTGCCAACGAAGCATTATCAGAACCCTGACCCAGGGGGGAACTGTAGGAGCTTATAGCCCCAGGAATCGCAGGAATATTTGTTTGCACCGTCATTCCAGGCTCGATTTGAGACCCGTCAGACTCATCCAAATCGTATGGTTGAATATCTTCATCGGACAATACACCGAAAACATCACGCCCAAGCGTACCTCCGTCTTGTTTTTTAGGAAGAGACCCATTTTGTTCTTCTTTATCCGGAATCTTTTCGTTTGACATACTTGGGCACATTTTACCATGATACAAAAACACGCCGCACTGCGCGACGTGTTTTGTTTGAGACGACCCAGCGGGCCGCCTCTACTTTTCCTCCTTCTCTTCCACCGCTCCCGCAACAACTGTTGCTGTTGCAACCATATCACCTGCCTGTTTGAAACGCATCACACGAACGCCTTGTGTTGCGCGACCGATGACAGAAACCGATGTCACTGATGTACGAATGATCTGTCCGCCTTGCGACATGATGAGCAAGTCGCGCGAATCTTTCATCTCTGTCACATATGCGCACACGAGCTTTCCTGTTTTCGCGGTAATCTGCGCGGTCTTGATTCCAGATCCGCCGCGACCCTGAATGCCGTACTCTTCGATGTCGGTGCGTTTTCCGTACCCATTTCCCATAATAGTCAGAAGCTGTCGACCTTCTTTCTGCGCTTCCGCACTAATCACTTCCATGCCGATAATTTCGTCGTCACCCTTCAGCTTCATTCCGCGAACACCCGCAGCAACACGGCCCATCGCGCGAACATCGTCCTCGTTAAAACGAATCGACATACCGTTCATCGTAGCCAACATCACCTGATCTTTCCCGGTGGATGTTCGTACCCACTGCAAGTTGTCGCCGTCGTTGAGTTTGATCGCGATCAATCCCGACTTACGGACATTCTCAAAATCTTCGAGCTTTGTCTTTTTAATCGTTCCGCGGTTCGTCACCATCATGATGAACTTCGCACCAAGCTGTTTCTTCAAGTTTCCAACGAGCACCGATGAGACTTTCTCGCCAGGTCCAAGTTCGAGGAAGTTCACAATCGCCTGACCCTTTGCCGTACGCGACGCTTCTGGAATTTCGTACGCCTTCAAACGGAACACGCGGCCGCGCGACGTGAAGAACATCATGTCGTCATGCGTCGTCGCCGAATACATCGCCTCAACAATATCCTCCTCCTTTGTTGTTAATCCAATAACGCCCTTTCCGCCACGACCCTGCTGCGTAAATGTATCTGGCGCTAAGCGCTTGATGTAACCATCTTTCGTCATCATGACGACGGCTGGAACGTCCGCAATAATATCCTCCATTGAGAATTCCTTCACGCCAGCCTTCACAATCTTTGTGCGTCGCTCGTCGCCAAACTTTTCTGCAAGCTCAACAAGCTCGCCGCGGAGCACCGCAAGCAACTTCTTTTCGCTCTTCAAAATCGCTTCCAACGCCTCCTTGATTTTCATCTTCTCGGCGTACTCCTGCTCAATGCGCAACTGCTCAAGGTTCGCCAAAGCCTGCAACCGCATTTCCAGAATCGCGATCGCCTGACGCTCGCTCATGGAAAACTGCTTCATCAAATTCACGCGTGCTTCGTCCTTGTCCTTCGATTTCTTGATGGTGGCAATTACCTTGTCGATATTCGCAAGCGCAATACGCAAGCCATCCAAAATGTGCAAACGGTCATCAATACGTGCCAAATCGTATTCCGTACGACGCTTCACCACTTCTTTGCGGTGTTTAATGTGCTCTTCAAGAATTTGTTTCACATTTAGCACCCGAGGCTGAATTCCATCAACAAGCGCGAGCATGTTGTAGTGGAACGTCGTCTGAAGCTGTGTTGATTGATACAAACGATTCAACACTTTTCGTGGATACGCGTCTTTCTTGAGCTCGATAACAATACGAACACCTTCTTTGTTCGATTCATCACGAATATCGCGAATGCCCTCAAGCTTCTTTTCACGCACAAGATCCGCAATCTTTTCAATAAGCGAACTCTTGTTCACGAGGTATGGAATTTCCGAGACAATAATAACCGCAGTATCTTTTTTCCCTTCGATAATATCGGTCTTTGCGCGAACGACGACTCCCCCACGACCCGTTGCATATGCCGCACGAAGATCGTTGGTGCCATAGACAATTCCGCCGGTTGGAAAATCTGGACCAGGCATCACTCCAACAATCTCATCGATCGTCGTGTCCGGATTGTCGATGAGCTTCAAAATGGCTGTGCTGATTTCCTTCACGTTATGTGGGGGAATATTCGTCGCCATACCCACAGCAATACCAATCATGCCGTTGAGCAACAAGTTTGGAAGTTTTGCTGGAAGCACTGCTGGTTCATCGTGACTACCATCGTAGTTCGGTACAAAGTTCACCGTGTTTTTTTCAATATCGATAAGCATCTCTTCGGCAATCGGGGAAAGCTTTGCCTCGGTGTATCGATACGCAGCGGCGCCGTCGCCGTCCATAGAACCAAAGTTTCCCTGACCAGTAACGAGTGGATAGCGGAACGAGAAGTCTTGAGCCATGCGAACCATGGAGTCGTACACGGAAATATCGCCGTGCGGGTGATATTTACCAAGCACCTCTCCAACGATGGTTGCAGACTTTCGGAACTTTGCATTCGCGCGCAAACCGATATCCCACATGGCATACAAAATACGGCGATGCACCGGCTTCATACCGTCACGAACGTCTGGAAGTGCGCGAGCAACAATCACGGACATGGCATAGTCCAAGTATGCATGACGCATTTCTTCCGTGATGCTTTGTTGAATGAGCCCGCCAACAGGGACGAGACCTGGATCTTCTGGAAGAACTTCGGTGGTGTCGTTTGCTTTTGCCATACAGGTTAGTTGGAGGAAGAAGTGGAAGAGTCTGACGTAAACGCGTCGGTAATTGGTGCAAGCACACTCGCCGGAGGAAGAACCGTTCCGAGCTCTGTCTTCACGGTGTTTAAGAGATCAACGGCGTCACTCGTTACCCCGCGTGTTCGTTCTCGCGTCCAGGTCATGCGCATCTGGATCACTGTGCCAACGAGCACAACGCCCGCAATCACCGCAACAATCCACGCTGTTTTCCCAACAAGGAATCGCCGCTTGGGAATGACGATACGTGGGGTATCCATATGCTACCCACGGGCAAGAACGACTACCGCCATGTCTTCTTCCGGAAGACCTGCACGCGTCATCTTGTACTTCGTCAGAGTTTCGGACGGAGCACCGATTTCCCGCACAAACGCCGCACTTTCCGCATATCCGTCGCCCTCAAAAGCGTTCACGTATATTGGGATAACGACGCGTGGCTCGATCTGCGTAACGAGCTCAGCCGCGGCAGACGCACCAAGAACGCTTCCTCCACCGGCAGGGATCAAAAGAATATCCACGGCGCCAAGTGCTTCTTGCTCCTTTGCTGTCAGCGCGCGATCAATCGCGCCAAGGAATCCAACATGCATTCCTTCAACGTCGAATCGATAAATCGTGTGTGGTGTGCCGTCCTTCTTTGGCGCCGAAATTCCCGTGGCAAATAATCCGCGCACTTCGTATTCACCAGCGTGATCGACAACAAAAGGCGTTGAACCGCCGTCATGCTCCGCAATAATTGCCTGCATGTTTCCCGTCGAATCATCATCGTGCGTTCGCGCAATCATTGATGCTTCGATCTGCTTTGGAAATTTCATCGAACCTTCTGCAAAAAACGGATTTGTCACCAACGACACTTCTGTTTGACCAGGCTTTGCCGTCAAAACAATACTTCCCGCACCGTTCCAGGTAATATTCATAATCGGCTCGAATTCGTCAGTACGGTAACACAAGTTACTCCGAGGCACCATCCTCTTCATCCTCACTCAGCACACCGGTCCAATACGTAATTTCTTTCTGCACGTCATCCACCGTCGGATCAGTTTCCACCATAGACCATCCGTCTTCGAATTGCTGGACACGCGCCAAAATATCATCATGATATTCCGGATCGCGATCCGCCATGCCGCGCAATACCTCAATCATCTGTTGGATGTGTTCCTGTGTTGCCGACCATCGCGCAACAAGTTCGTCGTATGTTCCCCGCCGAGCCGCCGCACGTTCGTCGCACTGCCGGTCGAGCACGTCGTGTGCAGCAAGAATTTCACGGTCGACCCGCGATCGCTCGTCATCGGTGAGCTCTGATTCGAACTGTGAACTCTTCACAAAATCCAAAATGTGCACGCCGTACTTCACCACCGGCTCCATCTTTCCTTTTAACGATGCGTCGAGCTTTCCGAGGACGAACTCTTGCAAGCGCGCTTCCTCGTCGCCAGCACACAACTCTTGGTACGCCTTTCGATACGGAAATTCTTTTTTTCCAACATACACCAATGCTTGGCGGATCTGCTCAACCGTTGATGATTCGTTCTGCTCCAAATCGTCAGCAAGCCGCATTGCTTCATCACGAATCGTCTTTGGTGCGAGCGGCACTAACCGCCCAACCGCTTTCCGAAAATCCTGCACCATCTCTCCGTTTGGGTGTGCCATAGTGTTGGTAGTGTAACGACAACGCAATAAAAAAGGCAGAAGTACTGTGGAGAACGCCTAACCGATCTATCTGACCTGAACCTTTGAGGGTTGGGACGAGACGGCGCGAAGCCTGGGAGTATGAGGTGCTGCGGCAGAAAACGATACCCTCGTTTTTTGGGGTTTTAAAACTGGGCAGCAGAATACATTCTGAGCCTGAAATCGATGAAAAGTGAGATCGATTTCGGAAATGCGCGATCGCCGAGCGTAAACGACGTCATCGCCGACCTCGAAGGTTGTAAATATCGAATAGCGATTTCTTTCTGCGAATGATTCGCATTACCAAAACACCCTTTTTAAAATCGAATACCCCAGCTCGCCGATGATGCCTCTCGCCGCCCTCCCATCACAACCCCCTCCAAGGTCAGTTCAGATCCAGTTCATAAAACGCGAAGACCCACCCATTGCGTTGGGTGGGTCTTCAAATCGAAGAAGGAAATTAAAACGATCCCTGTCGCTGCATACGCTCCAACCGCGTCACACGAATATTCAATCGATCAATCTGCGGCAGTACACCGTCATTAATGACTTCGATGATGTCGTCGCGAACAGAACGAAGTTCCTTTTGGAGTAATGTCTCCATCCAGCCTTTCATCCCATCAATTCGACCCGTCATCTCGTCACGAGTACCGTCAATTCTGCCGATCATCTCATCTCGAGCGCCGTCTATCCGACCGATCATCTCATCTCGAACAGCAAACATTTCGTCTCGAAGAATCACATTATTCTTCCCAAGCATCTCACCGAAGATCTCACGAAGTACCTGAATATCCTGTGTATCAAGCATAAAAAATATGCTACGCAGACCACCTGGGCGATCCCTCCACGCCTCAAGGCTACGAGTATAAACAACAGTCACCGGGGATTGCTTCCATCGTATCAATTTCCACACTCTATGTCGCGTCAGATTTCCCCATCCCAAAATACTGTTTCATAATCGCCCGATACATATCACCACGGCCGACAATGCCGACGAGAATATCGTGTTCAACGACGGGAATGTGGTGGATTCCGGATGAAACCATCAGCGCCCCAACCTTCAAAATAGGCGTGTGTGGTTCCGCAGTAATCACCCGCGTACTCATCACGTCGGACACCTTCTTTCCCATCGCATCAGCCGCATGATGCTCCATAGCATCGAAGTCGAGGTAATTCTCCGGCGTCTGTACCCAATCTTTAAAACTCGGAAACAATCCACGAAACAGGTCCTTCTCACTCAAAATCCCTACTAAATGGCCGGAGTCATCAACCACGGGCGCGGCAGAAATGCCCCGAGCGAGTAGCAATTCTGCAGCCTCTCGCCAGCTTAACGACGGCGAAACCGTAATCACATCAGTCTTCATCAATTCTCCAACAGTCATAGGACATTGGGTGAGATGATTCTTACATTATGTATATCACAATACGATTCTCTTTGCCCACGGCGCAACACTTGCCGATTTTCGCTAAGCCCTGTACTCTTTTGCCACTTCTTCATTCTTAGCCCCTGAGCGCCTATCGGCCATTTGGCCCGTAGCTCGATCAGGATATTTTCTTTATGAAAGAAGCGAAAAAGGCAGCGGTAGTCACATCAAGCAAGCTCGACGAGCTCTTGAAGGAAGAGGGATTGTTCACCATCCCAAAGCTTGGCGACACCATTAAGGGCAAGGTGCTTTCTACAAAGGGTCGTGAAATCCGCATCGACATTCTTGGCCTTACCACTGGTGTTGTTCGTGGTCGCGAATTGTATGCGGAAGCGGAAGCCTACAAGAACCTCAAAGACGGTGACGAAGTTGAAGCAACCGTGGTCGACATGGAAAACGAGAACGGCGAAGTTGAGCTTTCATTCCGTTACGCTGGTCAGCAGCGCGCATGGAAAGATTTGAGCGAACTCTCCACCTCTGGCGAACCAATCCCAGTAAAGGTATTGGACGCAAACAAGGGCGGGCTCATCGTTCGCGTGAACCACGTTCAGGGCTTCTTGCCAGTGTCGCAACTTGCTCCAGAACACTACCCACGTGTTGCCGGTGGCGATAAGCAGAAGATTTTCGAGAAGCTCCGCAGCTTTATTGGCGAAACCATGCGTGTTCGCGTATTGGACGTTCATGAGGATGATGGAAAACTGATCGTGTCTGAAAAGGCAGTTTGGGAAGAGGAACAGAAGAACATCATCGCGCAGTGCCGCGTTGGCGACATCGTTGCTGGCGACGTGTCTGCAGTTGCAGACTTCGGCGCATTCGTGAAGTTCTTCCCAACCGGAAGCACCACCCCACTCGAAGGATTGGTTCACATCTCGGAAATTGCATGGCAGCGTATTGATCACCCACGCGACGTACTCAAGATGGGCGACAGCGTCCGTGCAGAAATCATCGGTATTGAAGGAAGCAAGATTTTCTTGTCCATCAAAAAGCTTACTGAAGACCCTTGGAAGACCGTCGCAAAGCGATACAAGGTTGGCAGCTGGGTAGAAGGCAAAATCATCAAAGTAAACCCATTTGGTTTCTTCGTTGAACTCGACGCCGACATTCAGGGCCTCGCACACGTTTCCGAGCTTTCCGACAAGCCAGTGGAAGACCCAACAAAGTTGGCAAAACCAGGCGATGTCATGAAGTTCCGCATCGTCTCCGTTGAACCAGACGAACACCGCCTCGGCCTCTCCCTCAAGGAAGAAGGCGCAGCAAAGACTGAGAAAACTGAAAAGACCGAAGACAAAGCGTAATCATTCGCTACGTCACAAAAAACCGCCAGTGTTGGCGGTTTTTTGATTGACGAAACCGTGAAAGTATGGGAATACTTCTCTGCCCAAAGCGCATACCGCGCTGCCGGCAAGGGTTTTTCAATGCAAGAGATCGACGTCGCCCCTCCCCTCTTCGGTATCCGCGCAATGGCAGAAGTCATCGACGCGCTGACCACCTTCTTCCAGATGGCCACCCGACACTCGAGCCACGATGGCATCGACGTCACCGCGTTCCTGGTGTTGGACATGGGTGGCCGCTCGAACGACCTCGCGAGGGTAGCCGCCATGGCAGACATCGTCCTGACGTCATGCTGCGAGATGAACCCAAACTTCTTCGCCTTCCAAATCTGGAAAGGTGAGCACATGCTCCACGACCGCAAGGCGCGATTCTTCCACGGACATGGTGCAGCAACCGCCACCACGTGGTGGCCTGTGGCGTTCGGCTGCTGGTGCCTGATGCCCGACGGAAAACAGAATGCGAAGGAAGCTGCGCACGCTGCTCATGCCTTCCGCTCTCAGGGCGTCCCCCTCGAAGTCGCGCTCTCCACGGTGCGAGTGTTCCTCGCGCAGCCGCGCGAAGCGCAAGTCGTCTTCGTGGAGCTGCTCCAGCACCGAGCATTGCTTGCGGACGACCTCCGTAGCCCGGCCAACGCGCTCGCGATGCTGGCGCATCCGCAATTCGAAGCCGTACTGGATTGCTGGCGGAAGAACGGAAGAAAAAAGAACTTTCGCACCGTCGCAGGGAACCTCCTCCGTCAGGAGAAGCACCTCACGCGCGGGTTCAAGCCAAGGCACACGCCGGCAGCCGCTCCACCGATCGCCGCCCCCGCATTCAAGGAGGCGGTCGCGATCATCGCGCTGCCTCGGCCGGAGATTCCGGCACCGAGAACGCTCGCGGAGGCGCTACAGGCGCACCTCCCCAATCAGACGAAATCCGTCGCCCAGGGAGTCGCCGGAGTGCTCAAGGTCATGAAGACTGAAAGTACACCGCTGACGATGGCGATCATCGTCTACCGGATGCGCTGCATGGTCGGCGACACACAGCGCGTCGCGGAACGGCTCGTCGAGCGCGCCATTCGCTGGCTCGCAGAACGTGGCGTCCTCGACGACTGCGGAGGCTACCGGCTGCGAAGCAGCAGCAACGACACGGTCGGTCGGCAGATCCTCGCCCTGGTGTAGCAACCAGAGCACACATTCATCAGGCACGACGGGTCGCCCCACGCAAGGGCGGCTCGTTTGCTTTTTGGGCTTTTTTCTGTCATCATTTCGAAACATTGATGCTTCAATTTCCTATGAAACCATTATCAAAAAATGCCATCGGATTCCTTCTTGTGCTCGTCGTCCTCGGTGTCATTTTCGCCAATGCAACCATCCCGTCGCAAACCAAAACGGAATCGGTAAGCATTTCGGCGCTCATGGATAAAATCGAGAGTAAAGAAATCACAAAAGTAACCGTCGTTGAAGACACTGTCACCGCAACCAGCACGGACAACACGGTGTTTGTTGCGCGAAAAGAACCTGGCCAGTCGTTTAACGATCTGTTGGACAGCGACAACGTCAGCTCGGAAATTCGCTCCGGCCTTACGGTGCAAATCGACGAACCAAGCGCAGCGGTCACCTTTGCGCGAAACGTCTTGCCGACGGCAGCAATCGTCATCGTTCTTTCCGTGGTGCTGTGGTTTTTGCTTCGCCAAATGCAAGGCGCGAACAGCAAAGCCATGACATTCGGCCAAAGCGGCGCACGCGAAGTGACGAACAAAAAGAACAAGCTTACATTTGCCGACGTTGCAGGAAATCCTGAGGCGAAGGAAGAGCTTTCTGAAATTGTTGAATTCCTTAAAACCCCAAAGAAATTCGCCGACCTCGGCGCAAAAATTCCAAAAGGCGTGCTCCTCATGGGCCCTCCAGGAACCGGTAAAACCCTCATTGCTCGCGCCGTTGCTGGCGAGGCCGAAGTGCCGTTCTTCCATATCTCTGGATCCGAATTCGTTGAAATGTTTGTGGGTGTTGGCGCAAGCCGCGTCCGTGACTTGTTTGCAAAGGCAAAGAAAGCTGCGCCGTGCATCGTCTTCATCGACGAAATCGATGCGGTTGGTCGTCAGCGTGGTGCTGGCCTTGGGGGCGGACACGACGAGCGCGAGCAAACGCTCAACCAGATTCTTGTGGAAATGGACGGCTTCGAGCCGAACCTTGGCGTCATCGTGATTGCTGCAACAAACCGCCCAGACGTCCTCGATTCCGCATTGCTTCGTCCAGGACGCTTCGATCGTCGCGTCACGCTTGATCGTCCAGACTTGAAGGATCGCGAGGCGATTCTCAAAATCCACGCCGAAGGCAAGCCACTTGATGCAAGCGCGGATTTGAAGCGCGTCGCAGAACGCACCACCGGACTTTCTGGAGCCGACCTCATGAACATCATGAACGAAGCCGCAATCTTCGCTGCGCGCCGCAATCGCAAAACCATCATGCAAGAAGATTTGCTCAATAGCATCGAGAAGGTATTGCTCGGGCCAGAACGCAAGAGCCACATGCTCTCCCCTATTGAACGAAGCATTACGGCGTATCACGAATCTGGCCACGCCATTGTTGGCCACATGCTTCCGCACTGCGACGACGTGCACAAAGTCTCCATTATCTCTCGTGGTCGTGCTGCTGGATACACCATGAGCATTCCAGACGAGGACAAGAAGATGCACTCACGCCGTGAATTCGTAGACGAACTTGCGATGATGCTCGGCGGCTACGTTGCCGAACAGGAAATCTTCGGGGATCTGACAACAGGAGCGTCAAACGATCTTCAACGTGCAACGAATCTCGCTCGTGAACTCGTTACCCAGTACGGCATGAGCGACGCGCTTGGCCCTCGCACATACGGCGGACAAGACGAGATGATTTTCCTTGGAAAGCAGATGAATGAGCAGCGCGGATATTCGGAAAAGATTGCAGAACGCATCGACGACGAAATCAACGTGCTCCTCAATGCCGCAAAGGAAACTGCTCGCGGAATTATCCGCAAGCAACGCACGCAAATGGACGCTATCGTGAAGCACTTGCTTGAAAAGGAAACCATCGAGAAGGAGGAATTCATTGCCCTCATCGGTCCAGCAGTAAAAGCGGAAACTCTTGTACCACTTCCAGTACAGGGCTAGTGACAAAAACCACGATCCTCGCGATCGTGGTTTTGTTTTTGAGTGGTATACTTTGCTCATTCTCGGAGGAGTATGAAAATGAAAAGTGAAAGTCCAATTTACCGACCAATGCTTTGGCGTGCATTGCAAACCGCGTGGGAACACAAAGAGCTTTGGCCCTTTGCCGTTCTTGCTGGCTTGGCTGGCACCGGCGTTGTGGTGAACGACCTGTTGCAACAAGCCGAGATTGCGCTCACGCCAGGCATTGATGTGGTGAACATTATCGGCGGAGACTTCGCAACATTCATCCGCAGCTACGCCGGGCTTGTATTGTCTTCTGGCACCGCGCATATCATTACCGCTACACTCGGTATTTGCGCTGTTATTCTTGGTGGATCATTCATCGTGACGCTGTGCCAACAGCTCCTCCTTGTAGCAATGCACCGATCAGTACACCGAAAAAAGCGCCTCACCGGTCGCGACCTCCTTCGCGCGCTCCATCATCATCACTTCCTCCGTATTCTCGGCGTCGACCTCCTTTTCCATGTTGCGATCTTCATCGTACTTGGTGGCGGAGGAGCATTGATCCGCGAGCTTCCAACCAACATTCCTGCGGGCGGCGCAACAGCAATTCTCCTCGCTGCGGCAACGCTCTTTGTTGCATTCGTCCTAAATGTCATTGCCATGCTCACGTTAATCGCGGTTGGCGAAGAACACGTCTCTATCCTCGATGGAATTCGGGAAGGCTGCGCGCGATTCATGCGGCACCCATTGGTGGCGTGTGAAGTGGCGCTCCTTGTCTTTGCCGCAAACCTCGTGCTCACGATTGCATTCTTCTTTGGCCTGACAGTCCTTGCACTCCCAACCGGATTCCTTTTTGCTGAAGCACTCGCGCAGGGATCACTCGGCATCATGATTGGCATTGCGCTCATTGGAACGTTCGCCGCCATGGTGTTTACCGTCTGCATGGCCGGATTCATGACCACATTTACGTACGCCGTGTGGACATTACTCGCTGAGTATCTGGACCGCGCACCGTTTGCTTCACGATTCCATCATCACACACGCCGCGCGCTCTCTCGATAACCATGCCAGGAAACCTTCCATCCATTGCAGACCTGTTGAAAAAGAAAACCGCCGATAGCACACCGGCTCCAGTTACGGTTGCACAAACTTCAACCGAACCCGCGACAATCCCAACCGCAACACAAACGCCAGGCCCAACCACTTCAGCACCGGCCTCCGTCGTTGAAGCACCAGCGACTCCCCCACCTACCGCGAAAGCATCCATCATCATTGGCGGCAACGAAACATCGTCCAAGTTGACGGAAAAAATGCAGAACATCTCGCTTCGCGAACGGGAAACAGAGGTAGAGCGTGCATCGCAAACCAAAAAGATTCCCTACATCAACCTCAAGGGATTCCCAATTAGTCCAGATGCACTCGTGCTCATTCCGGAGGAGCAGGCAAAGCAACTTAAAGCGATTTCGTTTCTGTTCACCGGCCCGGAACTTCGCATTGGATCTACGCAACCGGAAGATCCCCGTATCAAAGAACTTGCATTCGAGCTTGGCGAACGGCACAAAACCAACACCGCAGTGTACATCATGAGCGAAGAAAGCTTCGTACAAGGTATCAAGATGTACGATGCGCTGCCGAAGATCAAGCCAATCGTCAAAGGCGTACAAATTACGGAAGAGGAAATTGTGAAGTTCCAAGCGCAGATGACGGATTTCTCGTCTATCGCCGGCGTTCTGGAGCATTCCAACGTTACTGATGTCATTGCCGTCGTCATCGCTGCGTCGCTCAAACTCGGATCCTCCGACATCCACATCGAAGCCGAAGAGAAGGGTATTGCCGTGCGTTTCCGGGTAGACGGCATCCTTCAGGATGTCGCGAAACTGGCCGCAGACCAATGGAAAAAGATTATCGGACGCATCAAACTCATCTCGAGCTTAAAAATTAACGTGAACGACCAAGCACAGGACGGTCGATTTACGATTTACCAAAAAAACAAAGAAATTGACGTTCGTGTTTCAACGATCCCGACATCCTTCGGAGAATCTGTGGTTATGCGTTTGCTCAATCCAGATTCGATCGCCGTCGAATTCGAAGCACTCGGCTTCCGCCCAGCATCGTTGAAGAAACTCCAGAAAGAAATCGAAAAGCCAAACGGCATGATTATTACCACCGGACCAACGGGAAGCGGTAAAACCACCACGCTGTACGCTATTCTCCGCAAGCTCAACACGTCAGACGTGAAAATCATCACCCTCGAAGATCCGGTGGAATATAAAGTCGAAGGCATCAACCAGAGCCAAATTGACTACAGTAAGGACTACACCTTTGCGAAAGGTCTGCGCTCGATTCTCCGTCAAGATCCAGACATCGTGATGGTTGGAGAAATTCGCGATCTCGACACTGCCGAGATTGCTGTTCAGGCCGCACTCACCGGTCACCTTCTCCTTTCAACAATTCACACCAACGATGCCGCCGGAGCCATTCCGCGATTCTTATCGATGGGACTCGCACCGCATCTTCTTGCTCCAGCGTTAAACGCAATCATGGGTCAGCGTCTGCTACGCAAACTCTGCAAAGAGTGTAAACAGATCGTGGAAATCGACACGGAAACACTCGTGGACGTCAAAAAACATCTGGACGAAATTCCGGAAGCATCCGGCGAAGCGAAGGTGGATACCGCAAATCTTAAATTCTACGGGCCAAAAGGCTGCGACAAATGTAATAACACCGGCTACAAAGGCCGCGTTGGTGCGTACGAGATTCTGATCAAAACCGTGGATCTTGAAAAGACGATCATCGAAAAAGGCACTATCAGTGAGTACGACATGCGAGAACTTGGTAAAGTACAGGGCATGGTAACCATGACCCAAGATGGTCTCTTGAAGGCAGTTGACGGCATCACGTCGATTGAAGAAGTAAAACGGAACCTCGGATTATAAAACGACGCGCTCCACCATTCGGAAGAAGCGCGTCGCCCAAGAATTCATACTCGTGAAATCCCTCTAGATTCCTCCCATTTTTGTACGAACTCTAAAATTGGCGTCATGGATAATGACCAAGAACCCTAGCATAATTCTCAAAAGAACTCAACAAAAACAGCAACGAGCCACACCGTTTGGTGGCTCGAGAGCGTATGCGATTCCAATGCGCTATCGCCGACCCCACACGAGATCGAGAACGTGCATTCCGAAAGCATCTTCAGATTCCCAGCAAAGCTGGTAGCCAAGCATCCTGCGCTTCACGACACCATGGCTTTCCATCCAACGGACCACACGACTCACCGGCCGCGTATCGGCGGGGTTGTTCAGCTCCGGATTTCCCGGGAAGCGAGTGGTAAGGTCACGAAGGTCTTGCACGGTATTTGCTTGCGCGCGCAAGAACTCAAGCACATCAACGAGTCGATGTACTTCCCGAAAAAGCCTGTACCGCTCGGGCCGATTGGATCTGGCCTGCAGAAGGGCAGTAAGTTCCGCACGATCGACAGGCTTCAGGTAAACTCCGAGCATGAAAGCACCCCATGAAATGGTAAAATATTCTACCATGATCAACCCTAGCCTATTGTGGAGAATCGGATCAGCGCCGTGCCGATGATGGCCACAGTCTCAGCGCGCATCACGAGATCGCCAAATCGCTCCTATGGTTTAAGAAATCATTCGAAAAGAAAGTGGGCCGCCCCTGAAGGCGGCCCACGCGGGCGTTGTACCCAGAACCCGTTCTGTTGCCGATCAGATCTCGTCGAAGCTAGAGATCAGCATTTCGAGCGAGCCTCGATCCTATCGAGCGCCGACTTCACTTCATCGGCCACACTCCGCCCCCCGTTCACCGCATGGAGAATATTTCCAGAGCCTTCCCCGCGAAGTTCAAAGACCCGACTCAAACCGAGCTCCTCGATCACCGCCTGTGCACGAGGCGAGAGATTGAGTTCGGCGATGGAACCGGTAAGGTAGAGATCGGCAGGATTCTCGGGGGTGTAGCGCCTGGCCAGATTCCGAACATTCGCAACCACGGCGGCGAACGTGGACACCGGATGGATGTCAACGTCGTCCGCCACGAGGAACGTTCGCATCTCTTTCAGAGCCTCGGCTTCGATCTGCCGGATGCGCTCGCGGCTGAGCTCCATGCGCTTCCCGATCTTGGACAGCTCTTCCCCCTCACTCCCGTCTTCCGGGTAACGAAGGCGCAGCACTTCACGATAACGACTGCTCAGCGCGGCCAGCGCATTGTCCAGCCGCTCCTTGACGGCGTTGCCCACCACCACGTCCGCGCGGCAGCTGGCCGGACGATCCGGATTGATGGGAGCGATATGGTGCTCCATCACTTGCCCTTCGTACACGTGGAACGCCACGAACTGGCGGGCGAGATCCACATGATTCTTCACCGTGCTCACGAGATCGACGCCGCTCGAGAGCATCCGTGGATACCACTGCCGTGCCATTTCGTCCGCAAGATCGATCTTGCGTCCGTTGAAACGCGGATCCCACGGCCGGAAAAGGAACTGGTCGATGGGCGCGGCATAGCCGAAGATGGCGTGCACCAGCCGCTGGGTGTTCCAGAGATGGGGCGGAATCTTCGGCGCACGGGCCATGTTGATGCCATCGATCATGGCACGCGTCACCACTTCGAACCCGTCGAGGTTGAGGCCGAAATGGAGCGCTTTTTGCACCTCGATCGTGATCTCCGGACTCAGATCCAGCGATTCCGCGTTGAGGGTCTGCACGTAGACCGCGAGTCGTACGGCGTACGACGGCTTCGAGCGAGCGATCGGATCGCCTGCCCGCCGGAGCGCACTGATGTCGTTCGCAATCGTACTGACATCGAAGCCGAGCACCTGCCCGATCTCCTCGTAGGAGAGCGGATATTGGACAAGCTCGCGAACGAGACCGCGGCGAACGGCGATGGAGAGAGGAGAATCCACGAATCACCTGTGTGGCTGCCACCGAGCGAGATGCTCGGGACAGAAAATCCTAACAAAAATTCCAAAAAAGAACAACTTTCTGACTATATTGCCCCAAATCGAATAAGCGCCGTTGCAACCGTGGCCGCGGTTTCGGCGCGCATCACCAGGTCGCCGATCTGAACGATCGTCGATCCCGCCGATCGCAGCTCTTCGATCTCGGTATCGGAAAATCCCCCTTCTGGTCCGATAAATAGCGCAACGTGGTCCATCACGCGAACCTTTGGCATTGGCGCAACCTTTCCAACCGACTCGTGAAGAACGATTCGATCGAACTTCGCCGTCTGTTCAATTGCCGACTTCAGCGATGACGGATCGTGGATCATTGGAAGTGTCGTCCGGCCAGACTGCTCGCTCGCCTCACGAAGAATATCCATCCATCGCGCCGGAACCTCCTTCGTCTTTTTAATCACGCGGTCGGTGATCATCGGAATAAACGCCGTCGCACCAATCTCTGTGCATTTCTGCAACGTCCACTCGAACGTGTCGCGCTTCGTGATCGCCGCACACACAGTGATTGATGGGCGCAACGGCTCGGCCGTTCGAGATCCAACAATCTTTCCGAGGATTGCTGCCTTGGTAATCTCCGTAATTTCACAATCAATTTCTGTTCCGTCGTTCGGGCACAGACTGATATGATCCGATGGCTTCATCCGAAGCACGGAAACAATCTGTTTGTGTATCGAACCCGCCGGAATCGAAAAGGCCTGCGCGCTTTGCGCAATCCAATCTGCGGGGACAAAAAAACGCGCTGTTCTCATATAGGACTTCCCCATTTTGCCCATTTTCGACTCACGATATCGAAATCTTCCTCAATGTACCACGAAGTACACCTCGGAAGATTTCTCATCGTTCATCGAAACTGGTCTAAAATGGAAAAGTCCTAGTCGATAACTCCATTCGGTGAACATAATATCACCCTATCACATCCCCTCTTCAATCGTAATCGTCCGAGATTGCTCATCTTCATGTTCGATCCTGACCGTATATGTCGGTTCCCATGCCACGGTAGGCAACACGTCGGGCCATTCAGCAATAATCACCGTATCAAGCCGCCGATACTCATCAAGCTCGAGAGCGCCGAGTTCTTCTGCCTTTGTGAATCGATAGAAATCGCAATGGACCACTCGACGAATTGTTGGGTGACTCGAGACTGCGTATTCATTCATGACGGTAAACGTCGGCGATTTTACGCGGGCTGTCGATCCAATCGCGGCAACAAGCCCTTGGGTAAACGTGGTCTTCCCCGCACCAAGATCGCCGATCAACGCAATGAACTCACCACCAACAAGATGTTGCGCAAGCTCGGCGGCGACCGCCTGAGTTTCTTCAGGAGCATTGGTCTTATAGGTCGTATCGGTCATATGTCCTGGTTCGGATCCACAACCAACGTCAGCGGATCGGCACTGATGCCACGCACGGCTCGAAAATATCCCGCAGCACCGATCATTGCCGCGTTATCAAGAGAGTATTGAAACGGCGGCAAATGCATCGTCATGCCCCGATCTTCCGTTGCCGTCTTCAGCCGATCTCGCAATTGCGCATTCGCCGCAACACCGCCCGCGAGAATAATACTCTTTGGCATGCACTTCCACGCCGTACGCATCGTTTTTTCGACGAGCGTCTCGACGATCGCTTCTTGAAACGATGCGGCGATGTCGGCACGGAACGATTCGTCCGCCATTCGAGATTCATTCTTCCTCAGCTCATACAACACCGCAGTCTTTAAACCGGAGAAACTGAACATTGCGTCGTCTCGATTCATCATCGGTCTTGGAAATGTGAAAGCCTTCGGGTTGCCCTGCACCGCAAGCCGATCAACAGCCGGGCCGCCCGGATATGGAAGCCCCATCATCCTCGCGACTTTATCGAATGCTTCTCCCGCGGCATCGTCGAGCGTCTCACCAAGCCGTTCAAAGTTTCCGTGATCACGCATAAGAACGAGCTCCGTATGTCCACCGGAAACGATCAATGCAAGCACAGGAAACTCCGGAACACTATCGATCCAGTTTGCGTAAATGTGCCCCTCGAGATGACAAACCGGGATAAGCGGCTTCCTCCACGCCCACGCTAACGTTTTTGCGACCTCCACACCAACCCGTAGGGCCGGAGCAAGACCAGGACCCGCCGTCACCGCAATCGCATCAATACCCGCACCATCCGGACGAACCATCCTTGCGATCATCGGCGAGATCATCTCGAGATGCTGACGAGCTCCAACTTCTGGAACCACTCCGCCATATATGGTGTGAATATCAATCTGCGATCGGATCAGCGATGACTCAACGCAAAGAACGCCATCGACTCCGTTCAGAATCGCCACAGCGGTCTCGTCACAGCTACTTTCAATGGCAAAAATCCGCATAGCTTTGCAAGCACACCCGTGCTACCATCTCTCTATTCTTAAGCCTCATTATGCCTTACTCAGAAGCAAGGTTCAACCTTCCAGAGATGACAGGATTGTCTGCGAAACAGATCGAAGCGCACCTCAAGCTGTACGCAGGATATGTGAAGAACGTAAATGCGGTCATAGCAAAAATCGATGAATACAAAAAGGATTCAGAGGCAAACGCGATTGCGCTTTCCGAGCTTACTCGTCGATACGCATTCGAATGGAACGGCATGCGTTTGCACGAGATCTACTTCGCGAGCCTTGGTGGCGATGGATCAATGACCGGCCCGCTCGCCGATGCGATTGCTGGATACTACGGATCGATCGATAGCTGGAAGAATGAAGTAAAAGCCATGGCGATGATGCGTGGAATTGGGTGGGTACTTTTAGTGCTCGATCGCACCACAAATACATTGCGCAACATTTGGGTATCCGATCACGAAGTCGGCCACCTCGCCGGTTGCGAAGTCCTCTTTGCCCTCGATGTGTGGGAGCATGCGTATCTCCTCGACTACGTGCCGGCACAACGCGCAGACTACGTGAACGCCGTGTTCGCCAACCTCAACTGGGCGGCGGCGGAGGTACGATTCATGGCATAACCATAAAAACAACCGGCATACAGCCGGTTGTTTTTTATTTCGGGTCGTCACTCGCTCGCCATGCGATTCCGAACAACAGTCGAAGCGAATCTGCGAGCGCCTTTGCTTCGATGATAATCGTAATCGGTCGAGTGGTGTACGTTAGTACGGAGACAAAATTTCCGTAAATCGCCAAATTCCCGCGGAACGTCCCCCACGCCTTGTTCAATACGCGGTGCGCAAATTTTGGATTCCAGTTTTTTGGCGTACCAACATACAGCGTCCTTGGGTGTTTTGGAATCCATCGATATAACTTCCTTGCTTTGCGAATTTCTTCAGGGTCTATCCACGTATAAATATCATCACCATTCGCGATTTCATCCAGTGTATCGGGCTGAACTTTTTCTAAATGCGCAAAATATCCATGAACCGCATCAATGCCTTCGTAAATCATCGTCGAAGGCTGTGTGCCACCTTGCAGCGCGGTAAATAACGGCAATGCACGCACCACGTCATCGATCGTCGTGGACTGTTCTGCAATTTTCGCGCGTAACACGTCCACCACTTTCCCTGCATCAGCGACTCGATAAATGACCCGACCCTTTTGGCGGGTTGCACGCACGAGCTTTCGATCCTTTAACGATTCAAGCGCTTCAAACGCCGAAGTTTTCGAAATCCCTCCACGCTTCACAATATCCGAAAGCGTCGCGCTCCCAAGCTCAAGGCCGGTAAGATACGTTTTCGCTTCAGACGGAGTAAAGGTGGCTGCAGTAAGCAGCGAAAGGAGATCAGCTGACATATTGGGAAACATCCTACCAAACCACACCAATGAGCACGGTGGATAAATGGACAAATGTTTAAAGGAGCTATTGCTTTTAGAGTCCCCTAACACGATCGGTTTTATCCTTTATACACACAAGAAAACCACCCAATAAAGGGTGGTTTTCTTGTGGTGAACCTAAAGCATCGTTAACCGAATACCTCCTGAAAAACAAGGAAAAGCTCCTGCTGCTGCGGTTTAATTTTGATTCCCTTGCTATCGTCGTGTAGACAAAACGGCGACTTTTTGCTAACTTGCGCTCGCAATAGCCCTGTCTTGGGGCGAATGGCATCCACCCTCTTCCGATTCTGGAGGACTCTTGGAACTCCCTCTCCGCGCCTGTTCCCGTTCCGAAGCCGCAGGACGGCTCGATCTCGCCGTTCTCCACGCCGCAGGACGCATCGGCCCTCTCGTCGCGATCCGTGACCGTACCCGTACGGGCGGCTTCTTCGCCTACTGGCGACGCGGGGAGATCCCGTGCGTCATCTGCTTCGAGGTGCGTCGCCCCTCCGGGGAGCAGGTGCGCAAGTACGCCCACCACGCCCTCGAGAAGGCCGAGCGCCTGTCGCGCCACCCCGACCACGTCTCCAGCTTCCAGACCCGCGACGTGACCGCGCCCGACAAGCGTGACCGCGCCTACGGCGGCGCGATCGCCCTCGCGGACGACATGATCTTCTCCTTCTCCGGGTTCAGCGAGGAGGAGGACGAGGCCGTGTGCGTGCTCGCGGCGAGGGAGCTCGGCCTGATGGACGACGAGCTGGTCGAGCGCATCATCGCGGCCAGCAACAACGAAGGCCTCCGCGACCAGATCGCCGCCATGCGAGACGCGAACGTGTGGTGATCGGCCTCGCACCTCGGGTGCAGTGTGACAACGCGTACCCTTCTCTCGCCCCGCGTGAGACGACAAGCCCCGCTCCCCTCGAGGACGGCGCGCTCGTGTCGTTCTCGACGCGGGGTTTGTTGTTAACACAACGCACCCATGATTGAAATTTCCTAGATTTTATGAGAGAATAAAGGCAGTTTTGAGTAAAGCTGCTATGAAAGTTGGAGAGAAAACAAAAATCACTTTACTGATCGTTGGATTCGTTTTGTTTTTAACGACAATCGTCTACTTCCTTGGAAGAGGGACGTCACTTTCAAGCTCCTTTCGAGAATCCTTGATTATCGAGTTGATTGGTGCCGGATTCGTCACCCTGTTCGTCTCCTTGGCAATGATTCTTATTCAACATCTCTTCGCCGTTAACGTCGAAAGAATTAGAGCCGCTAGAGAAGCACATAGCTGGATTAAGTCCGTCTTCGAGCCAGAATTCCAGATGGAGTTGAGCAAAGGAGCCACGCCATGGGTCATGGACGAAAGTGAAGGGGCCACCTTCTATCTTCACGGAACGCCGATTAACCGAGTTTATAATCTTGTACTGAAGCATATTGAGAACATCACAAAGGCCGCAGAGCCCAGCGACTCGATGCTTCTCTATCGCCTTTTGGAGTTCAAAAAGATTGCTGACGAGGCGCTAGCCAAAGGGAGCCAAATAGACCTAGAGCTACGAGGCAAAATTAGAACTTTCAATAGCGCGAGAGGAGCGATTTCCGCGAACGATGGGCCACTCTTTGTCTACGCGAGATCAAAGATCTTTTCCAATCTAACTGAAGAAAAGATTCTCAATTATGTCGAGTGGGGGAACGAACAAATCCGCACTGAGTTCATGAAATCTTTAGATGATTCCCTGATAAAAGCTTGGCAAGAAAAAATTGCGGGGCATAAGGGGTCGCTCAATGGAGCGCTCTATAAGCTGGGGTACCAACCTCCGCAAGCGTAGGGACTGCGGATTCCCAAAAAACTAGGTTCGCCGAACTAAGAATAAGCATGAGAATTTCTGAGCATTTTTCTTTAGGTCGAAGTCAACCAACCCTTGATTTCGTGGACGTGGATGTCGTCAATGACACCCCTCTTTTTGTTGACCCGCTTTCTTTGAAGCTCCTCTCCTCGGTATGGGCAAGCGAGTGCATCTCCATCATCCAGAACTTTTTTAAGGCCGTCATTTCTTCTATCCAGAGCGGTGATCATGAAAACGCAAGGCGCTTGCTTTCTTCACTGGGGGAACCTAATGAAACACATCTTGGGCTTTCGGTTGGAGTTTCGCACGGCCGAGGGATGGGCAACCTTTTAGCGGGAACTGTTTGGGATGCTTTAAGCAAAAGTGAAGCGGCTAAAACAGGGTTATTGGAAGATCTCGAAGAAACCGTTTTGATGGTACCTGGAATTGACGTTGACATCGTCTCCGACATAACAACGAACCTTATTAGGCCTTTCCTGATTCGCTACACACAGGAAATGTGCGAAACTTACGGAATACCCCTTACGGACGACGTGGTTTCTGGCCCATTGTGGGATCCTGCGAGTCGTTCATGGAAAGTTGAATACGCTCGGCTACCAACGGTGAACGATGGTCGGCTTCTTCTTGTGCCAAAAGGGATTGTACGTCAGGACTTGAACTACAATCCTGATAAGTATTTTCGCGATTACATCATTCCACACCTGCAACGTGAAGAAATCTCTGCCAACTCTTCATTGGTACAGGTACTTAAAAAGGGTGGTGTAAGAGTCACCAAAAAATCGGTAAAAGAAAAATATGGGTTTGGCAAGGCAGTAAACGCGCGGGAAACTCTGAGGAACCCCGCGATCCTGAAACGGTATCGAGAAGAAGTGAAGCGACATATTTCGCCTCCATTGAGTCATTCTGAGCTTGCCGCTATTGAAGGATCAGTTTTGCCGGACTGGGATGCTCTAATCGGCGAGGTACAACAGACACAGGTCGGCAATGCGGAAGCAGATCGGTACGAAAAAGCCATAGAAGCTTTGCTTTCGGCCTTATTTTATCCTGCACTCACCAACCCACATGTTCAGCACGAGCTCCACAGCGGTAGAAAGAGAATCGACATCAGCTATGTTAATGTGATGAGTAACGGATTCTTTCACTGGCTTGGTAGTCACTACCCCGCTCAAATGGTTTTTGTTGAATGTAAAAACTATTCGGACGATCCGGCCAATCCAGAGATCGACCAACTGTCTGGCCGGTTTGGTCCTAGTCGGGGAAAGTTTGGTTTTCTTGTTTGTAGAAAAATTGAAAACAAAACTCTCCTTTTGCAGCGTTGCAAGGATACTGCGGTTGATGACCGCGGGTTTATGATTCCGCTTGATGATGAGGATGTTTTTGAGCTTGTTAAAGCTAAGCAACAGGGTGGAGATCAGGCATTATTTGAAAAGTTAAAAGCCAAATTTGATCACTTGATCATGTAGGGATTTAAGCAGTGTTTTCACTATTCCGTCGCCTGCACTCCGGTGTAGAAGCCGGGACTCTTGAGCGCACCGATTGGCTTGATGGAGTATCCCTGCGCGTCCTCAGAAAGACCACTAAGCGGGAGCAGTGCCTTCCAGTCGCGCGTAATCCCGTCTTTCTCGTCGGTGCCAATGAAGAAGCCGGTGACCTGCCGCGACTTCATATCGAAATCGAGCACGATAGTGTGATCGCTGACCGTGTACTGGTTCGTCCACGTACTCGTGCCACCAAGCGCTAGCTGCTGCGCGGTCGGGTCCATGGTGCTCTCGTCATCAGGGATTCCCATCTCCTCGCGCACCTCGTCAATCGTCAACCCGAGCAAATGCTCGCCGTTCACTATCGGGGTTGTGGCCTCTTGTGACGTGCTGTCGTTGGTTGGCGTGGATCCACCCGACATCGCGCCGACGATCATTAGAAAAACGAACACTGCCGCGACCCAGAACCACCACATTCGGTAGATCGGTCTCGTTGCGTCTGACATATTTGCGTGGTTTTACGAATTATTTTCTTGGGGTCGCGGAACACAAAAGGTTCCGCGAGCCGGCGACGGACACCTTTCGGAGCCGCCTCGTATTCTTTCGAATACGAACCACGCAAATGGGCCGGTCACGAGACCGTCTCTATTTGCGTGGATTTAGTGCCATGCCGGCCGAAGCCGGTTTAGGCAGATTGTAAGGATAGTTTACAGGAATTACACTGGTAAGCAAGGGCGAGAATATGAAGAATAAGGATTTAGAATTGGCTGAAAAGGCCACGGAAATAAACCGCCAACGTTTTGTTGAGCGGTTGGCTTACTGTAATGGAGATGCGATTGCACAGAAGCTGCGCACGAGTATTGGCATACCCGCTGAGGGTTTTGAAACGGCACCAGCCGCTGCCGTTTGGCTTCGCCCAGACGGAATCCCAATGGCCGATGTAGCGCGTCGGCACATGGAACTGAAATGCGCTATCCGCGTCATGCTGGAGAAGTTAAAGCTCGCTGAAAACTATCACGATGCAGTGCGGTATTTTCTCGTGCTAAATAAGATCCGCCATATTCCGGGAAACTTTTCCGTCACTATCACCGCCGGTTCAAAACGTATTGAACACGCTGAAGATATGCCACTCGCAACTGGAGAGAAGCGCCTGCGTGATAAGCTCGTAAAAGACATTCACGAAGCTATGGGGCATAAAAGCCCAAGAAGTCGACCCAATGCCGAAGAAAATGCCAAAGTTCTCAAGCTACATCATCAAAAGGGCGTCATCAACGGCATCGACAGCGATACGGGCGAACCGATAGCAATGATCAAAACCAATCGCGACATCGCCGCCCAGATGAACGTAGACGACGAATTTCCTTCAAAGGCAAAGGAGGATGCCGAGGTCAAACGCATAAAGCTGCAAAAACATCGTGCAAAAAAGCGGTTTCACTAATTTCGTGAATTGGTGAAACCAGTCATAGGAGGCATAGGGCTACTCTTTGTTGAGTAGCCCTTATGTTCAAGCCAGATGCCGCACAACAAAGCGCCGAAGACCAGCTCATCGAGCAACTCGCCGAGGCGCTTTATTTGATTGCACGGCAGCCGGATCAGAATACGTATGAAAACAGAGATCGTGGAGTTTCCAACGAGTAATTTTTACCTCGCGGCATATCTCCTTGCCCACGGTAAGCGCATCGTGAACTGCGAGCGAGACGGTAGCCGAGCGACGTTTATTTTTGCGGACGATGGCGATGTAAGACGTCTGACTAATGAGTTTACTCTTGGGCACGACGCGCTGGTTCACGCTCCTGCATTTGTAAATGCGATTAAGCGGTTGAAGTCCATCCTCTACGACGGAATTTGAGCAGAAGAATATGGAGAATAAAGGATTTTCAATGAACCCTCACGGCATAGCCCTCGACCCAGATCTCAGCTTTCGAGATTACTGGGTATATGGGGTTTTGCAATCTTTTCGTAATGGCAGAACTGGGCAATGCAATCCTTCCAATGCAGCACTCCGCAAGAAGACGAAGAATAAAATTGGCCTCACATGCCTCTACGAGTCAGTCATAAAGCTAGAAAAGGCAGGGTGGCTGAGTGTGGCCCGTACAGCCGGTCATGTGAACCGATATGTTTTTCCTCATACACCCATTCGGCAGGGCGAAGGGGGGTATTCGGGTGAGCGAGTACCTCCCCTTCGGCAGGGCGAATACAAACAAGATGTAGTGAATAAGAAATATGTAAACAAAGGAGGTTTACGTTTTGGAAAGGATCCGGCAAAAGCTCTCCCTGACGGCAAGGTGATTCTTTTTGTCCCCCATCAGAAGCGATGGGTCGCATATGGAGGCGGGGATGATGAAAAATTCACCTATAAAAATCTCATAGGAGCCGAGGCACGACGTGCCGCAATAACCGACACTCGGGACTGCGGAAACTTTTCTGCGGGCACTGCAGAAACTCCTGATTGAAAACTCCAGAAAGTTGGATAAGGGGAAAAGTGATTTTCATGGCTTACTTATGCGATTTTCTTTTTGTCGAAAGGACATTCTTCCAGTGATTTTTGGAGTGAAATGGCCGGAGATTATGCAGTGATTTCTCGGGAATTTCCGCAGTGAAAAACGTGGCTTTCGTGAATTCAAAAATAACCGCATAATTCACCCAATAACGTATGAGTAAAATAGCACTTCTCTATTTACGTGTTTCAACCGACCGGCAAGCCGAGCGGGGATTTTCCTTGCCCGCGCAGGAGGAGGTCTGCAAAACGCGTGCCGCCGCTGATGGCTACGAGATTGGGCACATATTTCGTGACGAGGGAGAATCTGCGCGTACTGACGCTCGGCCGGGTCTTCAGGCGCTATTAGATCGCTGCAGACAGGGCGGTATCGACGCGGTATACGTTCACCAAGTCAGCCGTCTTGCGCGTAACACCATCGACCATGCGGCCATTGTCGGAACTCTCCGCAAAAAGAAGATCAAGCTCATTTCTGCCACGGAAAACATCGACGAGACACCGGAGGGAAAATTCACAGAGGGCATTCTTGCTGCAATGGCGGAGTACCAGTCACTCAACCTTGGCCGAGACGTGCTCAAGGGCATGAACCAGCGTGCCCAGCAGGGACTTTGGAATACCAAAGCTGGATTTGGCTACAAAAACGTGAAGGAGATCGACTCCGACGGCATCGAAAGAAAGTATGTCGCCCCCGATCCGAAGACGCGCGACCTTGCGGTAAAGGTCTTTGAAATGTTTGCGACCGGACAATACACAGCGATCGAGTTGACCAAGTGGCTCTACTCGCAGGGCATTCGGCAGGGGCGTGTCGATAAGCCGCTATCCGGTTCGGTTATCTGCCGCATGCTCAAAAATCCCTTCTACATCGGTTCCATCCGCTGGAATGGCGTTGAAGCGAAGGGATCGCACGTGCCTCTCATTTCCCGAGAACTTTTTCAGCGCGTCCAGTTTGCTTTGGAAGATCGAGTGCATGGACGCAGCAAGAAACGAAAGAACGCTTTTCTGCTTCGCGGGATTATGATTTGTGGGGAGTGTGGCGGTGGTATTACTTACGAAAAACAGACGACTTCCTCGGGTCGAGTAATTTCTTATTACCGCTGCTCCAAGAAACGGGAAGGTCACCCCGTCTTCTGCTCGCAGTCCTACGTTGAAACGACCCAGCTGGAGGGCGAAGTTTTGAAAGCGTTGAAAGTGGTGCGTTTGCCCGCACGCATCGTTGGGCGCATTGAGAAGAAGCTGCAAGAAATCCACGAGCGAGAACAGACGTCCGTGACGAAAGAGCGTCGGGAGCTTACGCGAAAGATTGAAGAGCTGGACGCTAAAGAGCGGGCGCTCGTGAACAAGTATCTGGAAAATAAACTCAGTGAGGAAATTTACGAAACCATCCGTGAAGAAGTTTCTTCCGATCGGGCTCGCTGCAAAGCGCGGCTGGAGGCGAACCAAACAATGATCCAATCGGCCATTCAAATTCTGGAGCGAGCAGTGGCGTTCATTCGTGATCTCCCTAAGGCCTACAAACGGGCTCCTGAGCCGTTGAAGCGTCAGATCCTCGCCATCGTCTTCAAAGACCTCATCGTGCGCGACGGCAAACTTTACAAGGCCATTCTCAATGCTCCGCTTGATTATCTCTGCAAAGAATTCGTCCATAACAAAAACATCCCCGTCATATTCGACGGAGAAGCTTTTGGTGAGCCAATCGGTAGAGTTTTGGAACCAGCTCGTGGGAGAGCTAAAACAGCTATATGCCATCGGAATGGAGGCAAGAAAACCCCAATATGCGGGCGTATAGTACTACCAATAAGGGGTGAAACACGGGTATTTGTATAAGCAGAGGTGCGGAAGATTATACGGCTAATACTAGCCGTATTTACGAGATATTTTATTGACAAAGTATCCATTTTCTGGTATAATATGACGTTATAGTGGAGCTGTGTCCTTCGGTGAGCATGACGAAAGTCGTGGCTGCCGACGGGCACACGCTCGAAAATCCCTGTCCGTTATGGTCAGGTGGCGCGGCAGCGATGCGGCGTAACGGAGCTTACCTTCACTCTCAACGACGAAGGTGTTCAACACAGAAGGAGCCGTTATGGCTACCACAACGTTCCGCATCATCGCGGGACCGAGCAAGAGCGATCTGATCGGCGATCTCTTCTTCTTTCAGGGACACACCCACCACTTCACCCTGATGATGGAGAACCCGCCCGCCACCTGTCCTCGCTCCAAGAAGCAGATCGTCAGCGCCGCGATCCTCTCGATCAGCGGCGGGCAGTACGCGCCGTTGGAGATCTATCGCATCGAGATCAGGACTGGGGACGGCATGCGGTTGCAAGGGCACTACAGCACCAAGACCCGCGATGGCGCTCTCGCCCTCGTCGAGGAGACGAAGGCGTGGATCGTCGAATGCGGCAGGAACTGGGTCACGGTCAGTGAGGAGATGGCGGACAAGTTCGGCTTCGTCTCCCTCTACCGCGGTAACAACCCCGCGCCGTTCAGGGTCAAAGTCGGAGGTGGCCCTACCGACCTGCGGGGCGATAGCTACGCCTTCGCGTGCGCCAGCGAGGCGGAGGCGCGGTCCTGCGAGGAAGATCACCGCCGTAGCTATCGCGGCGAACCGCAGCGGTAGCACTCGTACACCCGTACGAGACAAAGGAACACGCCCGTCGTGTACCTGCGTCTCGGCGGGTGTGTTCTATTTCAAGTGCTGTGCATAAAACGAACTTGCTCGTTCGATTCATAGTGCTACACTACAGAGCGATATGCTCTATTTTTCCGATGCAGCAGAACTCAACTTGATACGAATGGACGCCAAAATGAATATCTTGGAGTTCATCAACAAACCAAACTTTCGGGTTTCCGATACGTCGCTCACCTATCGGCAGATCCACCTTTTGAGCAAAGACGGCATCCTCGACGCGCAGGAGGACGAGGGCAAATGGCGCAAGTTTTCTTTCAATGAGCTTATTTTCCTTGCTGTAACACAGGAGCTCAAACGAAACGGATTTACAAACAAACAGCTTCTCCCGCTTTACAAAGCATTTTTCAAAGGAGAAAAGGACGAAGGTATCCCACGAATGGGCGGCATTGTTGCCGAGCCGAGGGGATTGTCGGCAAAGGCAATCGGCTATGCATTCCTCGGCATCCCCATCATCCTGAAATACTCCCCAGACCTTGGCGCGGATTTTTACGATCCCGTGTCCATCAACCTTTACGGCGGCATGGGCGGAAAATCATTCACTTGCATCAACTTGCACGAGTTCGTCAACGAGCTCCTTGGCAAACTCGGAACGAAGGGTTCCATCGACTACGGCCCAATGTTCAAAGTGTGCAGCGAAGTGCTCCTTGGCGGAGGAAGCGTGAGTAAGGAAGAAAAAGACGTGCTTGAAGTAATGCGTTCTGGTGACTTCGAGAAGATAGAAGTGGCCTTGAAGAACGGCAACGTGACTACGTTTCGAGGAACGAAGCGAGAGCGCGGCGATCTGTCCCCCAAAGACATCACCGATGCGATCAAGGCGCACGATTATCAAAAGGTTACGATATTCGTACAGGGCGGAAAAATGGTGACGTGTGAGAGCGAGATAGTACAGAAAGCGTAAGGCAGTATGGCTATGCGTGATCGAGAGATCCTCGACGTGTGCAGCCATAATAAATAAACAACTTTTGTCATTCGGCATCGAGAGCTCCTTGAACCGAATGTGGCGCACAGTCGCCGCATTTGGATATGGTCGAGCACGAGGCCTTGAAGGCCAAACTCCGTAAGGAGTTCGACCGTTTGGAAATTAGAGACGAGGATACGCGCGACAACATCACCGCCGAGGTGAACCGCTTCGCAAAACTTTTCATTGAAGTATATGGACAATAACAAACAACAGGCCACGCACGGCGGAGGCCCGCAAACCGATGAAGGCAAGGCCGCGACGCGCTATAACGCGACGACACACGGCATGTTGCGCGATACACTTACCGAATATGAGAAGGATGCGGAGCTCGGCGTACTCACCGAGCTTCGGGTCGAGTTCTCCCCACAAAACGCACTGGAAAGCATCCTACTCGAACGCATCGCTGTGCATTATGTGAAACTCAATCGCATCACCAAGGCGGAGCGTGAGTTCGTGCAGTCCGTCCTCGATCCCCGTGTTGTCGTCACGAAAACAAAGGAGGGTTTTTCAGGATTCGAGGAGTTGGTGTGGAGCGAGGAAGTCGTCGAACGTGCGGGATACACCCCAAAGGTAGGAGCGGAGGCAATGGAACGCCTGTACGGCATCTACGCACGATACGAGACGAACGTGGAGAACCGTATGCTCCGCGCTATGCGTGAGTTGCGGGAGCTTCGTAATGGCCGCAGAACGATATAATAAGTTCGTTTCGCAAAACAGCTATGCCAATTGCCGTCCTCTATAACCGCGTCTCAACCGTTCGTCAGGCCGAGAAAGGGACGAGTTTGGATTTTCAAGAAAAAGAGGGTCGCAAATTAGCAACTACGGCGGGAGAAACCGTACTTCCTGAAAGTATTTTTATTGATCGTGGTGAGAGCGCAAAAACCATCGACCGCACCGAGCTTCGAAAGATGATGCAGTACGTTGAGGCGCATAAGCACGAGGTTTCTACCGTATATTTCTACGACTTTTCGCGCTTCACGCGTGACAGCGCCGATTTCCATGTTCTGCGAGCTTTTTTCAAGCGATTGGGCGTCCGCTGTGTTTCTGTAACCCAACCCACTGATGACACACCAGAAGGAAGATTTTTTGAGAACATGTACGTTGGCATGGCGCAGCTCGATAATGAATTGCGTGCACTGAAATCGCGTAATGGCATGGTCAGTGCCGTTGGAGAAGGTAGGTATATTTCGAGGCCGACGCTTGGATTCATACGGGTGCGTGTACTCAATAAGGCGACTGTCGCACCACATGAGCCCTACGCAGGACATATCCGTCACGGGTTCGAGCTCGTCGAGCACGGCTATACGCAAACGGAAGCGCTCGCAGTACTCACAGGAGAGGGCTTTACGAGGTTGAACGGCAAATCTGTTTGCATAAAATACTGGAACAAAATCCTACATAATCCCGTATACAAGGGTTACATTCGGGCGTTCGCAAAGGAGTACGGTAAACCCGTAAAAGGGACGTTTGAGCCAATTGTGAGCGAAGAATTGTTTGATCGCGTGCAGGCGATACTCGCTCGCCAGAACAAATGCGCACCGAAGTACCAAAAACAACGAGCTGATTTTCCTTTGCGACGATTCGCTACCTGTCCGAAGGGCCATCGGTTTACCGCGTCGCTATCAAAAGGACGGAGCGGGCAGCGCTACCCATTTTATCGCTGCAACATCTGCCCGAAGTCAAACGTGGCGAAAGCGGAAATTGAAAAAGCATTTATGACAATTTTGGAGCAGTCGTGTATGGACGAAGGGCTTGCTGTTCTTCTGCGCATTGCGATTGAGGAAAATTGGAAGGCGGCGGGAACGGCAAATGAAAAACGGCGGCAGGAGTTGGAGAAACAAATCCTCTCTTTGAAAGGTGAGCAGGAGCATTTTGCTCGTAAAAACTTCGCGCAAGTACTCGACGATGATACCACCCGCGACCTCGTTGCAAAGACGAAAAAGGCCATAACCGAGTGCGAGCAAGAGCTCGTGCTAATCCCGCGCACGTCCGATGAAATCGGACATGTTGTCGAGTACGGTATCAACATCATGCGTAACCCTCGCGTTGCGTGGGAAGCGTTTTCACTCACCCATAAATTACGGTTCCAAAGCTTACTTTTTCCCGAAGGTTTGCCATTCGCAGACGGACAATTTGGAACCGCCAAAAAAGCGCTTATCTTACAAACAAAAACGGCTCACCTTGTGGGTGAGTCGCATTTGGTGACTCCACGGGGAGTCGAACCCCGGTTACAGGCTTGAAAAGCCCGTGTCCTAACCATTAGACGATGGAGCCGTCTTTTGAACGGGAGTAGTGTACCAAAAATGCTCATTTCGTCAAAACAACTGAAGTTCTCCAATCTCCTGAAACCAGCTTTGGGCTCAGAGCGGAGCCGCACCACCGACACCGGCAAAGGATATTTGTACAATCTGTTCGGTGGTCATCAAGATGTCTACTTTCATTCGAGTTACATCGTTCACTCAAGAATCTTTAGGAAAATCATCTTTTGGGAGCTCGCGAGTACCGCCGATATTATACATCGGCAATCCGTCTGGCGTCGTGAGCGCAGGAGTAGCCGAGACTGATGAAGTAGTCGATGATCCTGAAGCTGTCGGCAAACCTGCAAGTCGCGCTGTACGGAATCGTGCGGGAAGGTTGGCGATACGAGCCCGACCGGTTCGAATGCATTTTTCCTGTCCAAATAGCCCAACACCAACAATGACAACTGCCACGGCGGCCATGCCCCCAGCAGTAAGAGGCTCAGCTCGAACGATGTTCGCAATCGCAAGATCGGTATGCGTCCCGAATGTATTCGCGTACGCGTCTATCGTTTCTCCGACCGTATAGCTGCCATAGCTTCCTGCACTATACAAATCCGAAACGACTACACCGTCCATATCCGCGCGAAGCGTATATGTGTAAGTTGTTCGATGACGTCTGCCGGATGATCGATGTTTACTCACGCTCGTGATCGTTGCTTGCACAGATTCACCACTCACTACAAACCGCCAATAATCCCAAGCCGCGATGCTGATGAGAAGAAGAATAATACCACCAGCAATCGCTCCAACCCGCCACATTCGCTTTTTCATTGCCTGCTTTTCCTCCTCCGTCAAAAGAACTTCCGTATTCAACTGCCTCATACGAATCTGCTTCTTGCTCATTTGCAACGAAGAAACAGGTTGAAATTGCTTACTGTATTTTGTAACGAAATGCCAGATAAGGAACCAAAGCAAAACGATCACCGCAACCATCATTCCAACGCCAAAAATCACTATTTCCGTTGTCACACGCGAGTCTTTTCAAGAATTCCGGATTTGTAGAGCTCGAGAAGCACCAGGAAGGCGGCAAGAATTGTCGGGCCGAAAATAAATCCGATTGGACCAAACGCGCTCAATCCTCCGAGCATGGAAAGCAGGATGAGAAGTGCGTGCATGCGCGTTCTGCTCCCGACAACAAGCGGCTGAAGAAGATTATCAACCAGACCAACCGCGAGCATCGACCAAATCAGGAGACCAATGGCCTGCGGAGTCTGTCCAGAAAGTGCAAGATAACCAACAGCGGGCAACATAATCACCGACGTTCCAAGCATTGGTACCTGTGCCGCAATCACCACAAGTCCAGCCCAAATTAACGGACCAGGAACACCGAAGATTGTGAGCCCAATCGCAGCAATAAACCCTTGAATCACCGCAATAATCAGCGAACCAAACACCACACCACGTACCGTCATCACCATCCGTTTCGCAATACTTTCATCGATGGTGTTCTTCAGAGGACTTAGCGCCAACAACTCCGCGTGAATCTTTTCACGATCCACCAGGAAAAAGTACAGCGCAACGAAGAAGATGAACGTTTGGAAAATAATATCCGCAGAGCTCGCGAAAATTGTTCCAATGTTCTTCACAATCCACGTCGCAACGCCTCGCAAAACCTCTGCAAGATCAATTGCGGCAATCTGTGCCACTAATACATTCGGAAGCGCCTGAATGAGTGGCAAAGAAGAAATGTCAAACGACTGCACCCACACCGGATTCGCAACCGTATCTTGAATGATCTGCACCGCCTGGTTTGCTGCAAGAAGCGCAATCGTCGCAAGAGGAATAACAACAATCGCGAGCACCAGTACCAGCATAATGAGTGCGGAAATCCTTGGATGTCCTACCCACTGGCGCACATGACGCTCCACTGGCGTAACGATAATCGCCACAATCGCCGCTGTCATCAGAACGAGAACAAAAGGCTCTAATACTTTCCAAAAGAGAAAACCAACCCCAGCGAACAGCAGGAGAAAGAACCACTTCGCGATGTTTTGATGCCCAAAAGATTTTTCCATATCGTGAGTATAACAAAAATCTCCCTCGCGGGAGATTTTTGGATTCCGCACCAGTTCGCCTTGCGAATTAATCGCGTGGGCGAGCCTGGGAAACGGAGATCGTGCGACCACCGAAATCGGTCTGGTCGAACATCTTCACTGCATTTTCCTGCTCTTCAGGTGTATTGAATTCGACGAAGCCGAATCCACGCTTGCGGCCAGTTTCCTTCTCGATTGGGAGGAAAACGGAAACCACTGTACCTGCTGCGCTGAAAAGTGCCTTGAGTTCATCTTCGGTAGCTGCATACGGGATGCCGCCTACGAAAACGCGTGCGTTGTCTGCCATAATGGCTTAGTTACTTCTCCAGTGCCGTTCCCTGCTCCTCACGGAGAAGTAATGACGTCACGGATGCTTAGCGACGATACTATAGCACAAATCCACTTTTCATGCAACCTTCTTTCCATACTTCCTCAAGCGAAGGGCGTTCAAGACCACGGAAACCGAGGAGAACGCCATGGCCCCTCCAGCGAGCATTGGCGTCAAAAACCCAAGCATTGCAAGGGGAATCCCGATAATGTTGTACGCAAACGCCCAAAAAAGGTTTTGACGGATAATCTGATACGTTGCCCGAGTTAACCGCAAAGCATCCACAACCGCCGTTGGACCGCCGGAGAGAACGACCACATGACCAGCCTCGATGGCAATATCCGTCCCAGAACCCATCGCAATCCCCAAATCTGCCTGAGAAAGTGCCGGAGCATCGTTAATTCCATCCCCTACAAACGCCACTACTTCCCCCTTTTCCTGTGCTTTCATCACCACATTCCGCTTCTCCCCCGGCTTTACCTCGGCAACAACGTCATCAATTCCCACACGCTTCGCAATCGCCTTCGCCGCATCTGCATGGTCGCCGGTGACCATCGTCGCGGAAATCCCCATCTTCTTCAGATCAGCAATCGCCTCGACTGCACCTTCGCGCGGCTCATCACGAAGCGCAATGGCACCGATACACTCTTTGTTCGTACCAACAAACACCACGGTCTTCCCTTCCGATCGGAGTGCGAATGCCGATGCCAGGTCGGACAACGTCATTCCTCGACCGCGCAAGAACGACTCTGTGCCGACGGCAACGTCCATTCCATCGACGGATCCGAAGATGCCTTCTCCTGGGGTAACGAGAACATTGGTCGGATTGGTCCTATTAGTCTTATCTCCGACCGCGAGAACGATCGCTGCGGCCAATGGATGTTCCGAAAGCGATTCAAGGTCAGCAGCTTTTGTAAGCACGTCGTCCTTCGTCGCTAATCCAAACGGAAGCACGTCGGTTACGACCGGCTTTCCCTCAGTCAGCGTCCCTGTTTTGTCGAAGAACACTCGAGTAACTCTCGAAGCATGCTCAAGTGCCGTTCCGTCTTTCACAAGCACTCCGCGTTCAGCTCCGGCACCAGTTCCGACCAATACGGCTATCGGGGTCGCGAGACCAAGCGCGCAAGGACAAGCGATGACGAGAATTGAGACCGCACAAATCACCGCGGCGTCGATCGATGCACCAGAAACGATCATGCCAACAAGCGCGAGAACTGCCAGCACAATGACGATCGGCACAAAAACACCGGAGATCCGATCGGCGAGTTTCTCAATTGGCGCTTTCTTTGTCTGTGCGTCCTCGACCATCTTCACAATCTGCGCGAGGAGAGACTGATCCATCGTTTTCGTGATCGAAACTCGCAATGCACCGTCAATATTCACTGTTCCGCCAATCACCTCATCGCCTTCCACTCGACGTGCCGGAACGCTCTCCCCCGTTACCATCGACTCATCAACCGTTGTTGAGCCTTGAATGATTTTGCCATCCAGTGGAATTTTTTCTCCAGGCTTGACCACCACAACATCACCAATCTTTAACGTATCAATCGCGACTTCTTCAACGCCATCGCCAACCACGCGGCGCGCCGTCTTTGGCGCGAGCGACAACAGCTTCGTCATCGCCTCACTTGCCCGGCCGCGGCTCTTTGCTTCTGCCCAACGACCAAGCAAAATGAAAGCAGTAATCACTGCAGCTGCCTCAAAGTACAAGTCACCACCACGGAACAATTCAAACCAGCTCAAACCAAGGGCAGCAATCGTTCCAAGCGACACCAATGTATCCATGTTCGCACGACCACGTTTCAAAAGCTTCAGCGTCGTTACATGAAACGATGCACCAAAAACCAGAACAACGACCGTTGCGAACACTGCTTCGACGTCCGGCGCAAACGAAATTGAAGAACCCATCATCGCAAGAATCAATACCGGCACAGCAAGCGCCGACGCCCAAAGCGCCCGACGACGCGCGACAGCGAGAACGCCGCCGTGTTCGTGTTCCATGTTCATGGAATCCTGGCCCATTCCCTCATGACTCTGCATCGGCACCGAATACCCAGCGTCAGCAACAGCCCTATGTAAATGCGCCATCGTCGCTTTTGCCTCGTCGTACTCCACCGTCGCCTTCCCTGTTGCAAAGTTCACTCCAGCATCAGTTACTCCAGGAACCTCTTTCAGCGAACCAGCAATACTGACCGCACAGGAAGCACAGTGCATGCCAGAAACTGGAAAAGTAGATTTCATATTATTCTATTACGACCATCGTGCCGCGCACCATTCCCATCGAACAACTAAACGGGAACGTGCCCACCTTTGTTGGCGTAAATGCGACAGTGTTTTCGCCTGGACGAATAGTCGATTGTACACCAAATGCGTTAAGGATCAACGAGCTCGCACAGCCAAGATTCTTCCCGCCATAAATCTCCCAATCCACAGGATATCCCTTCCGAACGGTAATGACGTCAGGATTGTATCCAAACGCCGACGCCTCCATCATGACAAGTTGCTTTCCATCAATAAGCACCGGAGCAGCAACGGTCGTTGCTGAACTTGCGAACGAAAATCCCTGCCACCCGAGAAGCGTTGCGCCGTTTCCAACATTCGCAATACCAAGCGCAACAACGAATGCGCCAACACTAAATGTTAAACGTTCAAGCGCTTTTCCTCGGAACGCCGACGTGGCTGCACCAAAGCCGATCAATGCCGGAAGGGTTCCAATAGCGAACGTGGTCATAATCAGTGCCGCTTGCATCGGTGATCCGGTCGATAATGCATACAGCTGCATCGATTGCGTAAAGCCGCACGGCAAGAAAAACGTCAGCGCACCAAGAATCGCTGGAGCGAATGGGCTCCTGCTCTCAACAATCGCGTGAATACGATGAGATAAGAACTTTGGTGGACGAATCGCGAGTCCCGCGGGAAGAACATTCAAGAGATCCACTCCGATGCCGATCATCAGGAGTGCGATTGCAACAATCAATACGCCATTCATTGTGGATGACAGTGCGAGCTGGCTTCCGATTGCACCGACCAATGCACCAAACCCAGCAAATCCGACAATGCGACCGATATTGAATGCGAAGTGTGGCCGCATCTTCGTCACAAACGACTGCGCAGCGTTCGATTGTGCAGCCTTTGATGAAAGTGCGACGAGAAATCCACTAACGACCGCAGTACACGACGAGAACGACGCGACAATGCCAACGAGCAGCACGGCGATCAAGCCCTTCCCCGTTGCTTCTTCCGGAGCGTAGTTCAGGATTCCTGTAGATGTAAAAAGGTAGTAAATGACGCCGATCGCTACAGCTGCAAGAATCGTTCGGTCCCACGTAAAAGGCCTCGCTGAGGTCGACGATGCCGAGAACGTGTACCCGTGCTGCTTCAGAACCTTCGTGCATTCATCAGCGGAGATCGACTTCCCGTCCTGCATCGTCACATCAACCGTATTCGCACCAGCCGACGCGTGAACCTTCACTACGCCTGGAAGCTTCTTCAGCTCACGCTCAATCACAATCTCGCAACTCGCACAATGTGTCCCCGCAACAGCAAAGTGAAAAATATTTGGCATACTAAAAGGTTAATCGGGGATCACCCCTCGGTTAAAGCGGTTAAACGTTCATCAAAAACACTGGATAACTGTCTTCACCAAGACCGAGCCTGGCGAGGTCGATTAACCGTCTTACTCTCGAAATGAAAAAAGCCGATGACTCCGCCATGGTGGTGCCGAAAATGTCTGTACCCACTCAGGAGATCGAGATTGACGAAAAAATACCAAAGCAATAATTGGAAAGCTAAAAATGACAACGATCTCAACAAGCGCTCGCTGCTGTGCGCTATCAAGCTTTTGGAGACACTGTGTAACACAAGGCACCGGAGATGTCGGACATGAATCGGTAGAACAATGCATCGCGTCAGTTATCGTCACGTCATGCGTCGCCATGGAGGATGCTGCAGTCGCCGCCATCGCGCCGCAAAACGAAAGCGTGAGAACGACGCCTATTGTCAGCACCGACGCAATCCATCGGGGAAGAAATTTCATAGGCCTATTTCACCACAAAATCACCTTTCAAACAATCCACATAACAATGAAGAGACGTGAAGAAAAAAATACCGTACAATACAAGCAATATGTTTTCGAAGAAGCGCGATACGACAAGCGTCGGTGATGAATTTGATTTCGCACGAACTGAGGGTCAATTGGCGGTAGATGTCATCGAAACACCAGATCGTGTCATCATCCGATCCGCGATCGCTGGAGTGTCAGAGGACGACCTGCATATCACCATCAACGAAGACATGGTCACGATACGTGGCGAACGGTCCATCGCGAAACTCCCCCTGAATGCCACGGTACATTACGAAGAATGTTTCTGGGGCGCATTCTCACGATCCATCATCCTTCCCTGCCGTATTACACCAGACGACGCCGATGCAAGCCTCAAGAACGGCATTCTCACCATTACCCTCAATAAAGCTCGCGGAGACGTTCATCTCCCAGTCCGCAACGAACTGTCCGTATGAAAAAGGTCCATGCAGCCCTCCTGATCGCCCTGACCATCCTCCTTGCGGGGCTTTTTACCACGACGATGTTCGCCATGAATGCCCATGCCGCATACAAAGGTCGCGTGGCACAAAATATTTTTGTAGCCGGTATCAATCTTTCCGGCATGGACGCACTGGCCGCAACATCAACGCTCCAGAAAGCATACGATGCCATGATTAGCTCCGGCCTTCCCGTCGTGGTTGGTGACGATACAAAAACCATCGATCTCTTTAGCTCAAACGGTAGCGACGTCGCGTACAATCTCGTAGATTGGGATCCGAGCGCTGCCGCACAAGAGGCGCTTACCGTTGGCCACAACAGTAACCCGGCCATCGACAGCATCCTGACGCTGTACTTCCAACTCTTCGGTCAGAAGTCGTTTGCAGCAACGGTCATCGTTAATGAAGATCGGCTGAAAGAAGCAATCGCCGCCGCATTCCCAGATGCGCAAACCCAGGCCACGGCCACCGATTTTGACGTATCACTCCCCCGTGGCAAGGATCCTGTCATCACCGTCACCGAAGGAACCAATGGCCAAACGCTCAACTTTGGATCCACAATGACGAGCATCGCTGCCGATGCAAAAGATCTTGCGCTCAAACCTGTCTCAGTCGCCACCATGCCGGTCACGCCATACATGACCGCATCGGACGCAACGTCGCTCATCCCTCTTGCCTCTGCAGCAATCACCGCGGCGCCATACACCATCGCCGGAACCGACGCGAGCGGCGAACCACAAACGTGGACTGTCAGTACGCGCACTATCGCCGACTGGATTTTCCCAACCGAAGACATGGACCAAGGACTGGTGATTGGCCTTGAGCCGGAAAAAATGGTGGATTTCCTCACTGAACTTCACGAAACCATCGACATCAGCGCGCAGAATGCTCGATTCACCCTGGATGGCGGAAAGGTAAACGAATTCCAAGGAAGCAAAAATGGAACCGTTGTGGACGACGACGCATTTTTTGCGGCATTCGAAGCCGCACTTGGAACCGCGACATCCGACGATGCGCCGATCGTCATCGCGACACGAACAGAAATGCCAAGTATCAGCACGGAAGACGCGAACGGACTTGGTATTAGCGAGATTGTTGGAGAGGCCACCACAACATTCTCCCACCCAACCGCCAATCGAAAGGCAAACATTAAGCACGGAGCAGAAAAGCTCAACGGCATTCTTATCGCCCCAGGCGAAACCGTCTCCCTGCTTGAGCACCTTCGTCCTTTTACGCTTGACGATGGCTATTTCTCCGAACTCGTTATTAAAGGCGACGAGATTAAACCGGAGGTCGGCGGCGGGCTCTGTCAGCTTGGCACCACGGCATTCCGTGCCGTGATGCATGCAGGGCTCGAGGTGGTGGAGCGACGAAACCACTCCCTCGCTATTTCTTATTACAACGATGTAACCAACGACAATCCAGGAACCGACGCAACGCTGTACGACCCTGCACCAGACTTTAAGTTCAAAAATGACATGCCAACGTACACACTCCTCGTGACATCATTCGACGATGAACTGAACGCAGTAACCTTTACGTTCTGGGGCACAAAAGACGGCCGGTCCGGAAGCTACAACCCGCCAACCGTTCTTTCGCGGACCTCAATGGGAGCCAAAGTGGTCAAAGAAACCGACACGCTTGCGCCAGGCGTTGAACAATGCCAAAACGGTTTCCCCGGAGCCGTTGCCACGTTTGATTACACCGTCCTCTACGCCGACGGCACCACCAAAGTTACCCCATACCTCTCAACCTACCGCGCACTTCCGGAAACCTGCCTTGTTGGCAAGGCCACGAGCACGACCGCACCAACAGACGAAGTCATTTCGCAGTAACAGAAGGGATCAGGTCTTGAATCTTAGGTTTTAGAATCCCCGACCGTGCATCGCGGTCACGAAATCGTCGATCTGCCGAGCAAGATTATCTTTTGAGGTATCAAAAACCCAATCGAATGTGATGAGCGAAAGATATTTCTCATGCAAAGGTTTTCGACGGAAATAGTTCGCGATGGCAGCGTCGGCGTTCTCCAAAATTCCCGATGGCACGTATTGAATGCGATTTTGTAGCTTATCAAGAATGAATGCCTCGGGCGGATTGATATGGATGCGAATAATGGGAATCTGAGCAGCGTCGGCAGCCTTCTGCAAAATCGCCTGATGTTCTGGATCGACATTGTCTGCGTCGATAGAAACACCGAATCCTTGCCGGAGATATTTCTCGATGAGCATCTTTGCCAATTCGCGCGTTCTCAAAAAATTGTAGCCGCGATCACGAAGAAGAACACGCAACTCATCACTTGAAACTCGCGCCAGGCCAAGACGCTCGCTCACCGGCTTCACCACTGTAGTCTTTCCGGCGCCCACGAGTCCCACAACACACAATATCCAGGGCTTTACCCCAGGAGCTTTCGGCAAAGGAATCACTCGTTCGTACGCATCAAAAACTTCAGCAATTGCAGCATCCGGAAGGTCGTTCCCCTCGACACTCTCCTGCCGTGCTATTCGATCCTCGTCGGTCATATACCAACATTCTACCCTAATCGCGTAAATCCACGATTCTGCCGGTCCGGATTTGACCTCTTCAATACTATGTGATACAAAGTATGTAACGTCATGCATAACGTCTCATTATGAAATTCTCATCAGAACTCCTTAAAGGGACCGCAGAGCTGCTCGTGCTTCAGATTCTCGCCAAGAACGGGGAATCGTATGGATACGAGCTCGTCCGATCGATTGCAGAAAGCAGCAACAACGTCTTCGAATTCCAAGAGGGTACGCTGTATCCCCTACTCTATCGTCTTGAGGCGCGCGGATTCGTTGAAAGCACGGAAAAGTCGTCGCCAACCGGAAAAAAGCGTCGCTACTACAGCATCACAAAGCCTGGGGCAGCTGCACTGAAGGATCGACGTGCCGAGCTTGGAGCCTTTGTTCAAGGCCTCTCAACCGCACTCGATCTTGCCGTATGAACCAACGTACCGCGTTCTTCGACGTCTTAACCGAAGAGCTTCCGGCCGACGTGTGGGGGCTCCGCCTCCAAGAAGAACTTTCCGCGCACCTTGAAGATGCCGTGTACTTTGGTGCGCTCGAAGGGAAATCCGAAACCATCGCAGAAGAACAGGCGCTTGCCGATCTGGGTTCACCAAAACTTATTCTCCAAGAATTCCGCCACGCTATGACATATACATCGCCACAAGCGTTCGTTCTCCACGCTATCGGCGTCGGACTCCTCGCGTCTCCGATTGTGTTTGTTGCAACGATATTTTTTATCATCGCAACACCTGTATCGGTTCCGGTGTATGCGATTCTTCTCGCGCTGTACATTCATGCATTAGCACCAATCTTCCGACATATCGAAAGTGGACGAATGGCACGAACCATCACCGCGATTGCGACGGGAGTCCCCTTCCTCATCATCACCATTCCGTTCGTCTATTCAGTCGTTACCGCGTTCGATGCAACCGTCGGTGCAAGCGACAAACCATATCTTCTCATCACGAGCATCCTTGCTGGTTTGATCAATATCACCGCAGGGATCATCGCTACACGATATCTCCTCAAAAAAGCCGCGATCGAAAAAAGCATGAAAAAACATCCGGAACGAAAGGTATCATCCACGCCGCTCAATGTTAGCGCCATTATCTTCACCGTCTTCGTCATCCTTTCAACGATCGCACAACATAACCCAACCATTCAACAGCTTCGATGGCTTCCGGAGCTCCGATGGATCATTGATCGGCTCTTCACCGTCTCAAATACCCTTTCAGACATCATCCCTCCAGTGACAACTGTCTGGATTACGGGCATTATTTTCTGCGGTGTGGCAATGATTGGCGCGTACTTCGTCGGACTCGCGATCCGAGACCGCGCGAAAAAGATCGCAACACCATTCCCATGGGCTTGGCTTGCAGTAACGGTATACACCATCACGCTCATTGCATTCCCGCCAACGGTAAGCACACTCTCCGTCTCATGGTCTGATCTCCCGAATATTTCAATTTCCGAACGGGTCGAGCGTCAGGAACTTGGACCGCTATACGGAATGGCAAAATACCTCAATCGCATATCTCAAAACGTCTTCAGCTACCACCTCTCCAATCCCGATCTTGGTGGTACATTCGAAATCCAACAGTATCCCAACCATGTCTTTACGATATCGAATATTGCATCCGTCGATTCGTACAACATAACATCAAGGATCGAAGACACCGTGAGCTTCTCTTCGTCGACGAGTATTGTGAACATCTGGTGCCACTACTTCCCAACAGACGCATTACAGACCGATCCGCCAATGACCCCCGATCAGAGAGTTGATCTTTGGAACGGCGCGCCGATGTTCTGCTCAGATCTATATGTTGGCGAGAAGAAAATCTTCGATGCTCCACAAGGAATCGATATCGGTCGCGATGCTTCGATCACGGTCAGCACCGACGGCAAATGGCTGCTCTTCGCCCACGGCGTAGACAGTGAGATCCATGGTTCCTTCAGCCCAACCGAGATACACCTCATCGACCTCCGCTAAGCCACACAGCAAACAAAAAACCTTCCGAAACTACTAGGGAATCGGAGGGTTTTTGATTTGAACCGAAATCGAACGCCCTAACTACGATTGTGGGAGGTTTTTATTTGCGGCAAGTTTGGGTGCGCAGTGAGAAAAACTTTTGAGACGTACTCATCGTACGTTGAAAAAATTTTCGATACTGCAAGCCCAAAATTGCCCAAATAAAAACCTCCCACCCTTTATTCTGCGGTCAAGAAGATAAAAGTATTGAAACAGTTCAGCCGAAGCCAAAGTGCTCAAAAATCTTGTATCCCCATGCTTGTCGTGACCGCAGGAGAAAGTGTAGGAGGAAGTCACGTTGTACCTTTTACGCGATCACTTTGTCAATAAGCCCATATTTCTGGGCCTCTTTCGCGGTCATGAAGTTGTCGCGCTCGGTGTCATTCGCCACAATTTTCATTGGTTTTCCGGTGTGTTTTGACAGGATTTCGTTCAAACTGTCTCGAACAGCCAAAATACGGTCGGCATGGATCTTAATATCCGTTGCCTGGCCCTTCACGCCACCAAGCACCTGATGAATCATCACTTCAGCATTTGGGAGCGCAAAACGCTTCCCAGGGGCTCCAGCGGCCAATAGCACGGCGCCCATGCTCGCCGCCATCCCAATACAAATCGTGGACACCTTTGGCTGGATATATTGCATGGTGTCGTAAATCGCCAATCCGGCTGTTACCGATCCTCCTGGAGAATTGATGTAGAGCGTAATCTCCTTCTCTTTATCCTGGCTTTCCAAGAACAAAAGTTGGGCGATCACCGCGTTTGCCACGCCGTCGTCAATCTCGGTTCCAAGGAACACAATCCGATCTTTCAGCAATCGCGAATAAATATCGTACGACCGCTCGCCATAACTCGTTTTCTCGATCACCGATGGGATGAGGTAGTTGGATTGGATGTCAGACATAGTAAAACAATAGTACCAACTTAGCAGTCTCTTGTGAAGAGTGCTAAGAGCTGGTAGATTTCGGGGTAGAGGGCTGTGCCTATGGTCGAAATTCTCGCACTCATGATGCGCCTCGAGGGGCTCAAGCGAACCGCACGAACTGGCTGGAACAAAAAACCCGGACCGGGCGACACGTTCCAGGCACGCACGGTCCCGGAAGCGGAGAGCGTCGCAGACCACAGCTGGTCCCTCGCGATGTTCGCCTTCGTCATCGCTTCGAAGCTGAGGCTCGACGTCAAAAAAATGGTAACGATGGCACTCGTACACGACGTCGCGGAATGCATCACTGGGGACGCCGTAACTGCCACATTTCCACCCGAAGTGCGAAAGCAGGCCAAGGCGGAAAACGTGTACTCGAAGACGCGGTGATGCGCGATATCTTCTTGCCACATGGCGAATTCGGCGCGGAGTGCTACGCGCTCTGGCTCGAGTACGAAGACGGAACATCGGAGGGAGCACGAGTTCTCGCTGATCTCGATAAGCTCGAGTGCGCCATGCAGGGTGTCTGCTACGCAGAACAGGGACACACATCGCGCCCGGAAGAATTCAATGCTTTCACACGATCGAACATCACGCACCCTGGGCTCCTCGAGATGCTCGCGGCCCTGGAAGAACGAACTCGGAGCACGTAACGCCCCCGTCATTCACGAAACCCATCCGCCGCTGGCGATGGAAGTCGTCGGCGTGACGGGTTTTCGTTTTTATAACTCGACGACTCGCGTTGGATTCAAAATCTCGGCGAAACTATCCGAGTGCGTGACAATGATGAAGCCTGTACCTTCTGATCGGAGCTTCGCGATCGCCGTTGCCGCGATCGAGCACGATGCAGAGTCGAGACCGGAGTCGATTTCGTCGAGCAAAGCGAATTTAGGCTTCAAGAGAACAAGCTGAAAAAGTTCAGCGCGTTTCTTTTCGCCGCCAGACATCGAAGAGTGCAATGTTTTATGCGCGAAGTCTTCAGGCAAGCCAAGTTCGGCGAGTATTTCACGGATACGCTGTTGCGCTTCCGGAACTTCGGTAATGCCGCACATGGTTTCGAGCGCAGCACGAGCAACAACGCCGAGAGAGACACCATCGATCGCTGGCGGCTCTTGGTGCGCGAGAAAAAGTCCCGCCCGCGCAATTTCATAGGTCTTATTGGACAAATAGGACCTATCTCCGATCGTAAAGTCCCCCGAAGTGATTTCAACACCAGGCAACGCCATCAATGCCACGAAGAGTGAACTCTTCCCCGCTCCGTTCTTTCCACGAATCACGACAAGTTCGCCAGGAGCGCAAGCAAAAGAAATATCGGAAAGAATTTCTTTCCCGTTTCGTGAAATTGAAAGATGCTCAACAACAAGACTCATAGTTTAGAAATGGCATCTTGCAGTGCCTTCAACGGTGTCGTCAAACAGCGTTCACGAAGCGGGCTCACGGCAACGCCAAGGAGCGACCGGATGCTGTTCCCATTCATAAGTCCTATTTGACCAATAGGACCGATAACTGCATCGGAAATCGCCGCAGCCGATGCTCGGCTAATCACACAACCCTTTGTTTCAAACGACACATCGACGATCTCGTCGTCCGCAATCTTCAGCCACACGGTACATTCGTCACCGCACGACGCGTTCACCGCAGTCGCCGATGTAGAAAAATCAGCCATCAATCCTCGACGGCTCTGACGGTTCGCAAGTGCGAGAAGATTTTCGTATTCAAGCAGCATAGTTACACCTTCCCCTTCTTTACAATCTCTTTGAGGTTGCTGATGAGTGCTTCGATATCTCGTTCATCGGTATACATCGCTAAACTCGCACGCAACGTTCCGGTTGAAGAAAGCTTTTCCACGAGTGGTGCGGCGCAATGATTCCCGGCACGAACACAAACGCCACGTTGCCCGAGCATGTCGGCAACATCGTGCGGATGCATGCCGTTGACAGTGAAGGAGACAATCCCGACTGCACCCGGAGGATCAAAAACCGTAACACCCGAGATCGATTTCAGATCGGCGACAAGACGAGAACGAAGCTTCTCATCGGGGAAAGAAATCGAATCAAGTGCCGCGGCAAAACCGATCGCGCCTTCTACGTTTGGGGAGCCGCCTTCGAATTTTTCGATTCCTTGTCGCCACGTTGCGCCATCGGCGGTAACACGATCCACCATTCCACCGCCAACAGTCATCGGTTCCATCGAATCGATGAGGTCGAGCGAGAGAATCATCGCCGCGATTCCCGCTGGGCCGTAACATTTGTGTGATCCGAAGACGAGAGCATCGACGCCAAGATCAACGACATCAATTGGAAGATGCGCAGCAGCCTGCGCAGCGTCGACGACAATGATTGCGCCGACCTCGTGTGCACAACGAGCGAGTTCCGCGATCGGCAACATTGCTCCAAGAACATTCGACATCATCGTCACCGCAACAATCTTCGTTCGATCATTCATCATCGCTTTTGCGCGTTCAAGATCGAGCGTAAAATCTGCGAGCATTGGCATCGTTTTCACAATCGCGCCGCGCTCCTTTGCAATACATCGCCACGGTAAAAGATTCGCGTGATGTTCAAAGACGGAAACAAGAATCTCGTCGCCCGGCTGTAATCGATCTCGCAATCCGAACGCGATCACATTCAGTCCTTCGGTGACACTTTTCGTAAAAACGCATCGTCCACCATCGGCTCCAACGAAGTTCGCAACCGCCAATCGCGCAGCGTTGTACTGGCTCATCGTTTCCTCCGCCATCGGGTACAGTCCGCGACCAACATTCGATCGCCCTCCGACAATATATGCATTCATCGCATTTATCGCGGACTGATGCATTTGCGTTGTTGCCGCATTATCCAAATACGCCACGTCTCGACGAAGGCCTGGAAATTGAGCGCGGATGTTTTCAATATCGTTCGTCATAGTTTTGTATCAGTCATCGACCCTGCTGGGCATAAGAGGCCGTCCGCAATCATCGTCATCGCATTCTCGCGATCAATTCCCCGTGATGCGCAGTATGCCAATGCCAGCGCGCTTGGTCGAGCGATGCTTACCGCGTGCTTGGCACTTACCATATTCGTTGCAATATCAAGTTCAGGAATCGCACGAATGCTCGCTGATTCTCCGATGAGCATTCCTCGAATTGTTGTCGCAATACTTCCACTGTTTACCGACTGGTGAACGACGACTCGCTCACGGATAACAGCGCGAGATGCATCGTGCGCCACCACTCGATTGTCAATAACGCATCGCGAATCATTCGCGGCAATATCGACATCATCGGAAATAGCGCATCGCGTATTTCCTTTTGTGCGGATCGACGATGAAAGCTCAATAGACGCGGAATCGCCGATTACTGAGATTGCACGATCGATCACACAATCGGATGCGACATCGCCGATAACAAAAATTGAAAGCGATGCATTGGCATGGACTCGCGCGGCAATCGAAATCGAGGAGTGCAATCCGACGTCGATTCGATGGGAGACGCTCATTCCAGACAACACGTCGATATCTAAAACGAAATCCGAGGTCGGCAATGCACCGATCGGCGATTCAGAGAGAGGTTTTTCTTTGAATTTGTTCATATTTTTCCCTCAGTCTTTGCGAGCGTAGCGAAGCAATCTAGGTTACCCCTGGATTGCCGCGTCGCGATTACGCTCCTCGCAATGACGGAAATAGTAGTACCGGTCATAAACTCCCTTCCATTTCCAATCCGACCAATTCGAGGAATTCAACTGCGTATTCGAGCGGCAATTGCTGAACGATCGGATCGAAGAACCCGTTTACGATTGCTCGACGAGAGGCTTCAGGATTCAATCCACGCGTCGCGAGATATGCGAGCTGATCGTCGCCGAGCTTCCCTATCGTCGCCTCGTGTGTCACGGAGAAATCCGGAGCGGCATCGTCGATAATCGGAATCGTCATCGCTCGCGATTCCCCATCGAGCATCATCGTGTCGCACGTGATCGTCGCCGATGCACCGATCGCGCTTTTTGTTGCCTTCACCAATCCACGATACGTCGAAACTCCCCCACCAACCGCAATACTTTTCGATCGCACATTCGCCGACGTTTCCGGTGCAACCAACGCAACCTTGTGCCCCGTGTCTTGATTCTGCCCCGGGCCCGCAAACGCAACTCCGAGAAAATCGCTTTTCGCTCGCGCACCGCGCAAGACCGACATCGGATACAGCATCGTCACGCCGCTTCCCATATTTCCGTTCACCCACACGATTGTTCCATCTTCATCAACCAATGCGCGCTTTGTATTGAGGTTGAACGTGTTCTTGCTCCAGTTCTCAATCGACGTGTATCGCACCGTCGCATTCTTCTTCACGTGAATCTCGACGCATCCCGCGTGCAGCGCAGCAGAGTCGTACTTCGGCGCCGAACAGCCTTCGATGTAATGGATCTCGCTCCCCTCATCGGCGATGATGAGCGTATGTTCAAATTGCCCACCGCGTTCTGCATTCATTCGGAAATACGCCTGCAGTGGAATTGTTACCTTCACACCTTTTGGAACGTAAATGAACGTTCCGCCACTCCACACTGCTGCGTGCAATGCCGCAAAGTAATGATCGTGCACCGGCACACAACTCGTCATAAAATGCTCACGCACGAGTTCGGGATGTTCGCGGACCGCAACGTCCATATTTAAAAACACGACTCCTTGATCTGCGAGATCCTTCTGCAAACTGTGGTAGACGATTTCCGAATCGTACTGTGCGCCAACGCCCGCCAAACCGTTGCGTTCAGATTCTGGAATACCGAGTTTCTCAAATGTTGATCGAATCTCTTCCGGCACGTCGTCCCATGTTCGATGTTCTTTTGAATCTGGTTGAACGAAGTATGAAATTGATTCCAAATCGAGCCCATCCAGTGCAGGACCGAAACTCGGCAATGGCTTTTCAACGAGGAAATCGAGCGCCTTCATCCGCTTATCCGTCACCCATTCCGGCTCGTTCTTGCTCGACGCAATGCGCAAAATGACCTCACGCCCCATGCCAAGCGGAGCAGTGTATTTTGGAACATGCGGGCTGGCAGTTTCGAGTACGTCGCGCAGGGCGTCCATAGACCGCCACTGTACGGAAAAAGTGCGAGTTCAGCAACGCTGAATTACCCCGCAAGAAGAATCGCGATCAAACCCGTGAGGAACGCCAAAATCGAAAGGACGACGCCAATTTCAAGAATCGTTATCCGTGGAAGTTTTGTTTTTGCTCCTCGTCGCGTTGCCATAGATTGCTCAAAGTATACATCACCCGTGCCAGAATGTTTTTCGATGAATCGGCGACAATCCGATGGAACGAATCGCCGCTTGATGCACCTTGGTTCCGTAGCCTTTGTGCGATGAGAAATCGTACCCCGGAAATTCATCATCGAACTTCTCCATCAGCGCATCGCGATACTCTTTCGCCACGATCGACGCTGCGGCGATCGAGAAAATCTTCGCATCACCATCAATGATCGTTTCCTGTGCGATCGAAAGATTCGGAATGCGTTGATTGCCGTCGACGAGAACGATTCCCAGCTGCCCCAACCCTTCGACCGCAATTTTCATCGCCTTCAGCGTCGCCTGGAGAATATTAATCTCGTCGATTTCGATGGAATCGATCTCGACAACACCAACCGCGAGCGCAACACTTCGGATCGCCGCGGCAGTTGATCGGCGGCGCTCGCGAGACAGTGTTTTGCTGTCGCGAATAATGAACTGACCGGCGAGTTCTCGAATCGCATCAACCTTCGACCAATCAAAGATCACCGCCCCGGCAACAACAGGCCCAGCCAAACACCCACGACCGACCTCATCGACGCCGATCGCAAGAATTCCGTCTTCAGAAAAGCGGCAAAGTTCTTCATCAAATGGGAGCGATGCCATCATGACACTGATTGTACCGGAACATTCGCAAGAATAGTCGCGATGCTCGCAGTAATCTTTTTGAATGCTGGAATGTGTAGGAACTCGTTTGGTCCGTGGGCGTTCGATTCTGGCCCAAGAAGCCCAGTAATCACGAACTGCGCCTCAGGGAAACGCTTGCCGAGCATATGCATGAACGGGATCGATCCGCCCTCGCCCATAATTGCCGGAGCATTTCCAAAGTACGTTCGCGATACGTCATCAACAAGCGACGCAAGCCACGGCGCAATTGCCGGCGCGCTCCATCCGGCCGCCGGGGACTCGACTGTGAATGTAATCTTCGCGCCATATGGTGCATCGGCCTCAAGAACCTTTTTCATCGCCTCCGATGCCACAACCGCATCGATTCCTGGTGGCAGGCGCATCGAAAGCTTGAGCTCAGTGAATGGCCGGAGCACGTTCCCCGCCTGGTTGCTTGGTGGGAAACCGCTTGCGCCGGTTACCGATAATGCAGGCTCCCAGGTATGTGCGCGAATTGCTGTTGCGACATCAGTGCTCACTGGACCGGCACCGGGAACAAATGGAAATCGATCGAGCCAATCGGCTCCAAGAATCACCGCCGAATCCTGCATCTGTTTTTGTCGCTCTTCCGGAATCGTCGTCCAAAGTTCCGGAAGCAACACGCGGCCAGATTCGATGTCTTCAATGCGCGATAAGACTTGTCGCGCAATACGAAAACTCGACGGCACAATGCCGCTCGCATCACCCGAGTGTACGCCATCCTTGAGAATCTCCACGCGCAACACACCACCAATCACTCCACGAAGTGAAGACGTCATCCACATCCGTTCATAATCACCGCATCCGGAATCGAGACAAACAATTAACGACGGCGTGCCGATCTCATCAGCGAGCTGTTCGATGTACGCGGGAAGATTGTAGCTTCCGCTTTCCTCGCATGCCTCAAGAATAATCACACACCGCGGATGATCGATTCCCTGTTCCTGCAACGCCTTGATTGCGGTAATCGCGCAGAACGACGCATAGCCGTCGTCTGCGGCACCACGGCCGTAGAGTCGATCGCCCTGAAGCGTCGGCACAAACGGATCTAGTCCGTCACGCCAACCTGTGAGTGGCGGTTGTTTGTCGATATGGCCGTACAGCAACACGGTCTCCGATGTTTTTCCGGCGATCTCGATGAAAATCAGTGGCGTCTCGCCCTCCTTCTGAACAATACGTTTCGTCAAACCAAAAACATTCTGCGCATCAATCCAATCGCTAATCAGCGTTGCTGCACGCATCATGTGGCCATTCGCTTGCCAAGCATGATCATAATCCGGCGAAACATTCGGGATACGGATGTACTCCTGCATCGTTGAAAAAATACTTTCATCCCATCGCGATGCAATGAAATTCTTGAGTTGCTCAGCAGAAATATTTGGCATACAAAATTCAATGTAAACCATTCGTGGAACTCTACGCAAATCACGATGAATATTTTTCATCTATCCACACAACATTCTGCGTACAAATTTGACGGAGCAAAAAGCTGTGGTATGTTTGATACATCACTTCTATGAATCGATCCGAGTCCAACATCGTGAATACGACGACGTGCACCACCGGCAACAGCTGGGGAATTTGTATTTCGTACGTCCGTCATCTTCTTAGCCACCGATCGTTTCATTGGAAATAAATCCGCGTAAATCCTTACCGGTTCCATGGAACGATCTGTCCAAACGACAGGTCGTTTCTTTTTCTCCAGATATTTATGACCAACACCATTTGTACGATTTCGCGCTCGTGGCGCAGAAATCTCTCCACATTTTCACAATAACTTTGATGGAAATCGTCTCGAGCCCTTCGGTGGAAGGAGCACTCTAGCCGGCTTCTATCGGCAGAAATCGGAAATACACCCACCGGAGGCATCCCTCGATGCACGAACCTTCGCGACACACCACTTCAGAACACGCCACTCACGCTCAAATCTCCGTCTTCACGACCGACGACGCACACCCCGACTCCATCGATCATCTCGACGAACTCGGCAATACCGCGCGGTCGTCGCGAACCACGGATGATCTGGGCAACATGCAACGCAACACACGACGCGACTCGTCTCCGGACGACAGACGCGATCCAGACTTCGGTTACGGCGGAGGCAACTCCGATCTCTTCTAGCCCAAAACGACCCACGACGACGAACGGGGGAGTTCTTCGAGCTCGCCCGCCCCCTTGGGCGCTTCTTCCACCGAAGCGCCCCAGCGGGTTCCCATCACACCCGGAGGAAAGACATTGGAAACTCCCGTCTACAAACCCTACGACCCTGACGACAAGCGCTAGGAGAACATCAGATGTGCCAAAGCAATCTTCATGCAGCAACGCTCGCCGCAAACAGCCTCGCAGCACTCGGCCGCGAAGAGGCCATCGCGTATCACAAACGCGAAGCCCAGAGGCACCACGAACAGGGCAAGGGCTGTCATCCCATGGTCGCGGACCGGTGCGACATGATGTCCCTCGCTCACGAAGGCGCGGTTGCGATCCTCGAGGCCGGGCAGTAATACGACGACACGGGGGACGGGCCACGCGCGCCCGTCCTCTTCACGTTTACGAAAGCCGTGAACATTCGCGATATCGAAAGCAATCCTCAACGTGATCGTTGATCAGGCCAGTCGCCTGAAGATGCGCGTAGCACACCGTTGATCCTAAAAACGAAAAACCGCGCTTCTTTAAATCTTTTGCGAGCACATCCGATACTTCCGATCGTGACGGCAAATCTTTAATCGTCTTCCGTTTCCCATCGATCACTTCCCCGTTCACAAATCCCCAAAGATATTTAGCGAACGATTCAAATTCATTTTGAACTTTCAAGAACGCCTTCGCATTTTGTATCGTCGCTTCTACCTTTGCTCGATTTCGAATAATGCCGGAATCAAGGAGCAGGCGTTCGACGTCATCATCATCGAACTTCGCAATCGCTACAGGATCGAAGTCCACAAACAAGCGCCGATAGTTCTCTCGCTTGTTCAAAACCGTTTTCCAGCTCAATCCCGCCTGCGCGCTTTCAAGCACAAGAAACTCAAACATCACCCGATCGTCATGCACGGGCACGCCCCACTCTTCGTCGTGATACTTCGCGTATAGCTCGTCACCAGCCGGAGCCCAAGCGCAACGAATTCGATCAGACATATACAAAGATTCTATCATCCCCAAGAAACAAAAAAAGAACCCTTACGGATTCTCTTTTGGTCGGGCCAGAGGGGCTCGAACCCTCGACCTCCTGGTCCCAAACCAGGCGCGCTACCAACTGCGCTATAGCCCGA
>ERZ1292630.132-Hain-H41-02um-R3-132-length-82639-cov-7_pt1 | contig 82639 bp, 68 predicted proteins | sample MGYA00564408_ERZ1292630 | MGnify/ENA primary metagenome ERZ1292630 (study PRJEB36523, sample SAMEA6512641) | groundwater metagenome | collected 2019-01-08 | study: AquaDiva: Metagenomics assemblies of 32 groundwater samples
GCCATGTAAGCCGAGTGGCATCTACGTCCCGGACGGCCCACTGGAGCGCGAATGCCAGACCCATAAGCACGGGTGCGGAGACGCAGAGCGGAAGCCACCACGGAACGTGGAAAATGTAGAACACGTTCAACGTAGTGGTGCCGCGTGCGCCCGCTTGGAAATCCGCCCAGAAAAACGTCATCGCATGCATCCACTGTCCGAGGAGTAGTCCGCAAGAAAGCCAGACCACGAGTCGGGTCTGCAAATCCCTTGCGACCTGAAACACCGCGCCCAGGCAGAACGGGAGAAGTACCGCAACGAGTAGAACGCCGAGCGTGGGTTTCATGCGTGATCGCCCTCCTGCCGGAGTTTGGTTGGATCGCGGATGCCGTCACATAGTGTCCCCTTGGCTGCACCCCCGCAGGAGCCTGGACTCCACCCCCGAGCGCCGGCAAGCAGGAAGTGGGAGAAAGTCGAGGTCGGGTCCAGTCTCTGGACCTCTCTAGCGTCGCTACGCTCCGTTCACGATCACCGATCCCGGTGATCACGATGCCCGGAATCCGTGTTCAAATTCCCCCGGGAATCAGCGTTCAGATCGGACCGGAGCAGGCAGATATTTGAGGACTGACGCCGCGAGCGCTCTGGGGGATCGCTGGGTGCGCGGCAGGTGCACAGGTTGAAGCTCCTCCTCACCTCGGATCAGCGTGCCAAGGCCCAGACCTGCACGCTGCGGTCGCCATTCAATGCAACCGAGTCGGCGTTGGCCGTCGTTGCGGCCGGTCCTCTTGTCAGCACCAGCACAGGGGGCCTAGGAACAATGCTCCAGACAGCGCCGTCGATGAGGTGATGGACATACTCTGCTCTAGCGCGCGACAGGCCGTCGTTGTCTCCCATCCGGCGCGTGGCCCCTGGACTCAGGCTTCGCCTGTCGGCCGAACCCACGAGTAGCACCGCGTCCAGGGTGTTGGTGGTCGCCAAATGCCGGAGTCTCTCCAACACCCCTGTGAGCGACGTGTCCGCGCCCGGCTCAAGCTGCTGGTGCCGGCCGAGTACGAACGGAGCAACGTCGCCCAACTGGTACAGTGCTGCACGCGCTGATCCACCCGGGGGGCCGACACACGGGCCAAGAACGAGCAGCGCAGCCCAAAGGCCCGCGAAGATGAGCCCGGCACAGGTGCACAGTACACGGAACCACGCCCTCGACCGTGACTGGCCAATCAGCGTACCCATTCGCGGGAAGGCGCTCATGACTTTATTGATAACCCTGCCCCGAAAGTTGGCCTGCGAGGCGAACTGCCACACCCAGAGAGCATCGAACAAGACTCCCGATCCACACAGCGCCCACCACAGTAGTAGCCCTGGGCTCCGCGGGGCGTTTATTAGGAAGGCGGCACAGGCAAAGAGCGCAGCGTTGCCTGCCACAAGAATCGGAACGAGGGTGGTGAACCGATTATCCTCGTGCACCGCCAGTCGCCACAGCCGGTCTTTGTGCCCCCATTCTTCCCACTCCGGCGTACCATTGTGATGCGCCGAGTCCGCCAGCGGCTCGCCGCAGTGGATACATGTCGGTGCGCGCGAACCAACCGGACCACATCCACATTCGGGGCAATGTCCCGCAGTCATGACTAGGACCTCTTTCGTGGCTTGGAATGCCCCCCGATTCGCTAGACGCCTGAGGAGCTAGATTGAAGCTCGGTCCGGTACTCGGCCGGGCTCCGCATGCCGAGCGCCGAATGGGGCGCCCGGGTGTTGTAATCAGCCATCCACTCCCCGAGCTGCAGGAGCACCGACTCGGCATCCCGCGGATCCGAACCGGCGATGTAATCGCGCTTCAAGGTCTTCACGAACGCCTCGGCCATTCCGTTGCTCTGCGGGCTATAGGCCGGGGTTGTGATCGGCATGAAGCCCAGCTCGTGCGCATAGAATACGCTCGCCATCGCTGTGTATTGAGGACCGTTATCGCTGAGCCATTGCACCGGATGCGGTGTTTTGAGCGCGGCCTCCCTGAATCGCTTCCTAAAGAGCACGCTCCATCAATGTTCGGATGCCTGCCCCTGCGAGAGAACGCGGCGCACCCGAGAAGGCCAGCACCTCGCGATCGTGGCAGTCGATTACGAAGCCCACGGACACCACCTCGCCGCTCCAACACGGAATCTGGAATATGTCCGAGCAGAATTGCTGATTCGCCGCTGGTTCGACTCCAGGCCGTCGATCATCAGAGATGCTGCGAGATCGCTGCGAGCCAACCGCGGATCTCCGCTTTGGCGGCCTCATCAAGCATGCTGGAAGTCATGTGTTCGGCGGCGTCGTTGTTCAGCCTGCGCTTTGCGTTGCGGTGTTTGCGTTTGATCGTTGCCTCGTCGAGTGAATCCCAAGGAGCACCGTCGGGAGCCGCCTGGTGGACTGCCTGAGCAACAATGTCCGGAACGTCGCAGTCCGGGGGAAGAGTAACCGCGATGTTCAAGGCGGCTTGGATCGCCTCGGGATGCAGGTAGTTCTCCATCTCCGGGCGCTGCGTGAGAAACGCTTGCGAGCCATCACCTCGGGAATTGACCTGGTCGCATACGCCCTGGTACTTGGGCGGGACACCCGAACCCTTGTCGTAGATGTGGACCTCAGGAATCCCCGTATGCCGCAAGTATCGTTCGTCCACCCAGTCGCGAAGGGTATCCCCGCCCAGGGGGATCGGTGCGATACGACGATCACTTGCGATGTCGGGTAGCACAGCGTCATCGGTACGCATGGCGCGGACAAGGTGCTTCAAGCACTTCACATCGTGCGGCCCCTCCACGCACACAAAGACACTGACGCGGGCATCGGGAAGGACGCCAAGATCATCGGCGACGTGCTGGAGCATGATGTTGCCGCCGTGTTCAACCGTGGTGCTCCGGTCGGCTCCACGAGTAATGTGACGGACGCTTGCCGTCGGAAGAAGGCCAGCCAAGGCGGGAACATGCGTCGTCAGAATCACCTGGCAACCCTGAGCGGTCGCGAGTTCCTTCAAGGCGTCAATGAGCATGCGCTGGTTATCGGGATGCTGTGACGCCTCCGGCTCCTCGATTGCGTACACGATGTTCTTGCTACCACCGATGTTGCGCTGTCGCTCAGCCTCCGCCTGGAAAAAGCTCAAGAGGACGAGGCGGCGAAATCCACTACCCCGCTTGTTTAGAGGAATCGCATCATCGCCTGCAAGTGAGAGCTTGAAGATCGAGTCCCATTTCGGCTCAGTTCGGAATTGTGGAGCTAGTGTGTTGGCAAGCGCCGGGTCCATCTCCCGCAACTTGTCCAGAGTCCGATTAGCGACGTCTATTGCCTTTTGCTCAATGACCCTCTTTACCGCCTCCAGTTGAGCCTGCACCTCTGCGAGGGCCTGTCTTACGGCAAGACCCATCGGGTCCTGAACCTCGGCATCGTTGTCGGTGCTGGGACGATCTGCCTTGAAGAGAGCAAAGACCGGCAATTCTTCGGAGAGTTGATCCCAGATTGTCTTCGCGTCCTCCTTGTTCAGCGGGAGCTCTGTCCGGGCCACCTGGAGGTCGCCGGCACTTCCCCAGATAGCCTGACGGAGCTGCACGTTGCTTCGAAGGTCAACGTCAGCCGTGTCGACCTCGCGCTCTGTCGCACGCTTCTTGAGGTCGGCATTCTTGAGTAGGAGGAGGTCGTCAACGCCTGCTGCTGACGGATATTGAGCAATCCCGATCACTCCAAGATCTTTGAGCTTGTCGCCCTGGCGCTCGTAGACATGATGGATCTCAAGATCGCCATCCTCGTTGAGCAAGTGCTCTGCACCGAGGGTTGTCCGGGAGGTGGCATCGATCACGATATCTGGCGGCAGGTCAGTGAATACGCAGCCGATTCGAAACTGTGCGCTCTCAGCATGGACGCAGAGGTCTGACGCCTCGGGTTTGAGGCCTTCTCCACCAAGGAAGATTCCTATAGCTTCAAGAATCGAAGACTTGCCAATGTCGTTCTTGCCGATGAGCGCAGTCAGGGTGCTGATCGGAACGACAACCTCGCCCTTGTACGCACGGAAATCTCGTAACTTCACGGCCTTGAGTTGCATACCCTTATCCTAAGCAAGCGTGGGAAACTGGTCAATCCTCGAGGATCAACGCCAACGTGCGCGGCGGGTGGCGAAGCCCAGCTTCCGCAAATTCGCACGATATGCGACTTCGACCGAGGCCGCCGCTGCAACGGAGACCTCCTCGGATCTGGGCCTTGAACCGCCACGCTCACCGCTTACGGCCATCCCAACCAAGACGGCACATGCTAGCATGAAGGCGTATGCGATCCTACGGCGGTCTAACAGACCATGACTTCGAACTCCTCGTTGCGGACCTCTTCTCCACCGAGGAGGGGGTGCGTTATGAAGTTTTTGCTCGAGGGCCGGACCTGGGCGTGGACTTGCGCCGGAGGGATCGCACTGGGCTCCTGCACATTGTCCAGTGCAAGCACTACCTAAAGAGCGCACTGCCCCAGTTGCGCTCCGCCGCCAAGGCCGAGGCAAAGAAGCTCGCAGGGCTGAAGCCCGCGCCAGGGTCTTATCGGTTCGTAACGTCACGCTCGCTGACGGCGGCGAATAAGCGCGGCCTCATGAAGGACCTGGCGCCGTTCATTGGAGCGGAGGAAGACATCTGGGGGGAGGACGACCTCGAGCTTCTTCTCGCGAGGCATCCCGAGGTTGAGCGCCGCCACATCAAGCTGTGGCTGCCATCGAGCGCCCAGCTCCAAGCCTTCGTCCACTCCGCGATCCACTCCAGAAGCCGGGCGCTTGTGGAGGAAGTCAACGAGGACCTTCCTCTGTGGGTGCCTAGCGATGCGTTCCACGAAGCGAGATCGATGCTGCGTGAACAACGGGTGTGCGTGATCGCCGGAGTTCCAGGGATTGGCAAGACAACCCTTGCTCGAATGCTCGTGGCCGACGCGATGAGTGACGGGTACGAGCCGATGCACGTGTCGGGTGACGTAGATGACGCGTGGAAGATGTTCTCTCCGAAGAGTAAGCAGATCTTCTACTACGACGACTTCCTCGGACGCACCGCGCTCAGCGCGCAACTAGGGAAGAACGAAGAGGATCGGCTACTGCAATTCATCAGAAAGATCTCGAACAGCAAGACTGCGATGTTCGTGCTGACCACTCGCGAGTACATTCTCCAACAGGCCAAGCAACTGTACGAGCATCTTGGACGAGAACATTCGCAAGAGCATCGGTTCTTGCTCGAGCTCAAGCATTACTCGCGCCTCCACCGGGCCCGGATCTTTTACAACCACGCCTTCATCTCCGAGCAGTTGAGCAAGGCGGCGCGGGTCGGGCTCCTGGAACGCAAGGGGTACGCGGCGATCATCGATCACCCAATGTACAACCCTCGTCAGATTGAGTGGATCACCGGCATGTCGGGGCATCAGTTGAGCGCACGCGACAATCAGGACTACGTGGCCTTCGCCGTGTCGGCTCTCAACAATCCCGAGTTACTGTGGAGACACGCATTTGAGAGTCACTTGAATGACGCTCAACGCGCCTTGCTCATGACCCTCGTCACCATGCCTGATCGAGCGGAGGTTGAGGATCTCAAGTGTGCTTTCGGCGCGCATTGCAAGGCCAGCGGAATTGCGGCGCCGGGCAAGACGTTCGACCGCGCGTTGCAGGTCCTCGACAACAGCTTTGTCGAGACAGCTCACGACGAGGGGCACATCTTTATCACCGCCTCCAATCCTGGCATCGAGGACTTCCTCGTCGGCTACCTGCGCGCAAGTGAGGACGGGAGCGTGAGGGTGCTGCAAGGGGCGGTGTTCTTCGAGCAAGTGCAAAAGCTGGCGCGAGTTATGAAGATACGTCTCGCTACTTCGGCAAATGTGGCGGGAGTCTTCCTGGACGCCGCCGAGAGGTGCTTCCCCGCTGCGTCGTGCTCATGGTGGGAGGTGTACTTTGGACGAGATGCTGTGAAGCCGACGACGACACGCAGAAGACAAGTACTGGAGGAGCGCGCTGAACTTGCGAGTGCGGTCGTTCGCTGGGCGGGACCGTTCAGTCAGGGCCTGCTCATGGATCGGGCAGAAGCGCTCTCGATACTCGGACGTGATGCAGTAGTGAGGCAGTGGCAGCGCGGGGATGGGGACAAGCACGCAGCGCTACGCTTCCTGAGGCAGATGCGTGACGAGGGTGGTGTCCCATCGGGCGTGCTCGTGGCCGCGAAAGCGCTCTTCACGCACGATCTATCTTACCCATACGCGTTCTCACTTCTGGCGGACTTTCGTAGCGACTGGGGCAGTGCATTTGATGCAGCCGAGTGGTTTCTGTTGGGAGCGGCATTTGAGGAGGTCACTGGAAAGTTGTTGAGTGATCCCTACGACCTCGGGTCGGTCGACGATGTAGATGAGATCGAGCGTTACGCTAAGCAGATGGACGCGACTGTGGATTCTGAACTGCTTGGAGAAGCGAGAAGCATCGTCGAGGAGCGCGTCGCGGAAGCCACTCAACGGGCCTTCGAGCAGTCTGGAGACAGCGGTAGCATCGGAAGAGAGAAACTGAACGAGGAAAACACCAATAGCGAGATCGACGCGCTGTTTGCGCGTCTCGCGGATCAGTAGCGACGCCCTGGATGGGACGCTGGACCTCTTCCCTACACGCAAAGAGGTCAGTGCAGCATTCCACCGGCTGTCCCGATCCCTGAAGACCCAGGGCATCGAGATCGAGCCGGACACCCTCCTCCCGAAGTAGGGAAGCATGGCGCCAACGGAGGGGAACCGCGATCTCGCCGCGCTCGAGGACACCCTCCGAGCCGAGATTCGCGCTGCGGCCAAGGAGGTCCAGATGAACGCCTGGCGCGACGGGGCCCGTCGTTCCCAGCTCATCGCGGATGAGTTCCGATCCCTACGCCAGCAGATCTCGGATTTGAAGCAGGCAGTGCTGGATGCGCCACGCCCGAGCCCGACGAAGCGTCGTCGACCGCGCACGGCGTAGTACGGCTCCGTCGCATGCCGAGGGACACGCCGCAGCGGAGCCCTAGCCGGGGGACGCTCGGTCCCCACCGGAATTCCATCCGCCGCTATCGGCTCCAGGCCAACCAAACCCAAGCTGCACTCGCCGCCCATCTCGGGCTCCGCTGGCAGACCATCTCGGACTGGGAGCGCGGGTGGCAGCTCCCAACGCTTCGCGATCTCCTTCATCTGGCAAGGGCGCTGAACACCCTCGGGGAGTCGCTGTACTGGGAGTACTACGCCCCGAGCGCCCCGCGTCCTAAGGACCCATCCGACCTCGACTTTTCGGAGAAGGAAGGATCCCGGGGTGCCGATAACCTCAGGCGGGATGCCCTCGCGATCCTGTGGCGTCGCTACGGGCGAACAACCAAGCGCCAGCGCGCAATCGAACGCGCCCGGTTCTACGCTGCGGTCGCCCGGGAGATCTTCGACCGTCGCACGGAGGCGGGGCTGACGCACGCGGAGCTCGGGAAGCGGATCGGCATGCCCGGCGTGGCAATCGCGCGCCTCGAGGACGACGACTACCCCCATGGGGGATCGCTGAGCCTCCTACTTCGAATCGGGGCTGCGCTCGATCGGCGACTGGACGTGGGGCTGGTTCCGCGGCAACCGCGCGCGGTAAGACGTCGTGGCACAAGAAAAGCTGCGGTAGGGAGGCTTTCCCGCGCCCTCGCACAATGGTAGAGAGGTTGCATGCCAACCAGAGGTTCGAAATCTCGGCGACTGACAATCTACCTCCTCAAGGAGGGGCGTGAAGTCGTTGACCAGATCCTGACGGAGCACACTCGGCTAATCCATCGGGAGGTGCGCGGAATCGGGAACCTCTACGTCCGCCCTTCACGGGCACACCCGCCCGCGTGGGCGGACCTCTTTGCCGGGTCGGTGGACTTCTCGACGCTGAGCGTCGACCAGGCGAACTCCGCTGCGATCCTCCTCGTCGGCGCGGGAGGTCGGATGTTCGCGCTGACGTTCGGTCATGGTAAGGGGTTCCTCGAACCAGGATCCTGGGAGGAACGGTTCGGACTCCTGGCGACGCTGAACTCGTTGGATCCGAAGCGGCTCCGCAGCATTGAAAAACGGAGTTTCGATGCCATCGCGCGGCACAGCCGCGAACAGGCAGCGCGCGACGTATCGGCCGACGAGTTCGGGTTGAACGTGGAGCAGGACATGCTCCGCGCGGCAACGGGGAAGCCAACCGACGCAACGCTCGGAACGCGTTTGACCGGGATGGACGCTTTGAGCATTACGGTGAAGGTGGAGCTTCGGGACATCCCCGCTATGCTCGAGCGGTACCTCACCCAGTCGCGATCCGAGGAGTACAAGCAGCACTACCCGTGGGTGGATCACATTCGAGAGGTCGAGGACCCTGAACTGAAGGAGGAGCTGGACACGGCGCTCGTCGAGAGCATCCAGGCGGGTGATGACCGGGTGTGGATGGCCGTCCCGGAGATGATCGACTGGACGGACGTGGCTGGCTTTCGCTACACGCCGTCGCAGCGCAACCCGCTTCGCGACGATATCCACGTGGTGGACTTCCTCGCATCCCTCCGCGGCCCTGAGCGACTGACGGCCCAGGGGCTCAAGCAACGAAAGGTCTACTGCTTCTCAGAGTCCGCGGAGATGATTACGCACCAGTGGCCGGTGTATCGGTGCCTGTACTTCGAAGCTGAACGCGACGGCACCACCTACCTCCTAACGGACGGGAAGTGGTACGCCATCAATCGCGATTTCGTTGCGCAGATCAACGCAGAGGTCATGAGTGTTACCGCCTCCTCCGCAAACCTCCCCGACTACGACGATGCATCGGAGAAGGAGTACAACGAGCGGGTTGCGGGAGCCGACACGGCGCGGTTTGTCCTCCTGGACGGGAAGCCGATCCGGCACGGGGGTGGCCAGAGCAGCATTGAATTCTGCGACCTCCTCACGTTGGGCAGGGACATCATCCACGTCAAGCGGTATGGGGGATCGAGCGTGCTGAGCCATCTGTTCGCACAGGGCCTCGTTTCAGGCGAGGCGTTTCATACGGACTCCGGGTTCCGAGCAAAGCTCAACGAGGTGCTGCCGGCAACCCACCGCCTCGCTGACCCCGCTCAGCAACCCAGGGCGTCGGACTACAAAGTGGTGTTCGGAGTCGTTAGTCGGGATGAACGCCCGCTGCGGCTCCCGTTCTTCAGTAAGGTCAACCTCCGCTTCGCGGCCCGACGCCTCCAGGGATTCGGGTATGGCGTTGACAGGATCAAGAACGTTTCTGCAGCAGCGCGAGCGGACGAGGATCGTCGCGAGGAATGATCTATGTGCGTCTCCGCTCCCCTCCCTCCACCTTGTTTCATCCACTACTTCGTGGCACAGTGTTGCGGTCGTGAAGCTTCGGCAACTCGGGAAGCTGAAAGTTAGCCCAGTTGTCGATGACCCAGGTTCGCACGTCCTCAAGACAGGCCCACCCGGCGTGATTGTTCCTTGCTTCCGCGATGAACGAGAACGGTTCCTTGGCTACGTTGAGGCATTTTCTGCCGTCGACCTTCCAGTTCGAACTCACCGCCTGAACAATTTGCTTGCGGCGAACCGCGTCTGAGATTTCGAAGACGGCGCGGGCGTTCGCCGCAAACTCCAAAACCCTCTGAACGCGCTCCAGGAGCTCGTCCGGGCGCGCTTCCGGCCGCTCGAGCTGGAGCTGCAACCGCACCTTTCGATCGGCGATCTCCACCCTCCGCTTCTCGAAGGACTCCTCGTCCACCTGGCCGCGGAGCCGGAGGGTCAGAAGCATCTCGCCTTCCTGTGCGGCGTCCCGGAGGGTACCTTGGAGCGATTCTCGGGCTGCCCGGCGCCGCTCCGCATCCGCTTCGTACGACCCGCGCGCGTTCTCGAGAATCCACTGGACGGCATCCTTCGGAATCGCGATCCGGGCGAGGTTCTCGGCTGCGGCCCGCTCGAACAGCCCCTCCGGGAGTAATGGGACCGCGCAGGCGGCCTTTCCGAGTCGCGCCCGGCAGCGGTAGTAGACGAAGCGCTTCCCGGAGCGCTTGATGTGCTCCTCCGGCGTAAGCACATCCCCGCACCGTGCGCAGTGGAGGAGCCCTGCGTACGGAAATTCGTGGCGGGATGGGCGCGTGCGTCCCGGCCGTCCCAGGATCGCCTGAGCCTGCTCAAACTGCTCCGGCGTCACCATGGCCGGAAACGCCCCGCGGTGGGTCTCGCCGGTCCGGAGTCGGATGACGCCCATGTAGAAGGGGTTGGCGAAGACGTAATAGAGGTGCTGGATCTGCATCGGAACCCCGCCGCGGCGTCCGATCTTCCGCGTCCGAAGCCCCCACTCCTCGTTCGCGAGCTTCAGGATCTGGCTCGGGCGGTGGGTTCCCGCAAGCAGGTAATCCCACAGGCGACGGACGAGCGGGAACTTTTCGGGGTCCTTCACGACGGTCTTCGCCGCATGGTCCTCCAGGTACCCGATCGGCGGCCGGAAGTTGGGCCACCCCCGCTCGCGACGTGCCTTATTCCCGCGCCGGACGTTTGCGCGGAGATCGTCGATGTACTTCGTGGCCATGCCGAACTCGAAGTTGCCGAGGAAGCGGTCGTTGCCATCCTCGGTGTAGTCGCGCTCGGGGGTTACGATCCGGAGTTTCCGATCAGCGAGTGCCTGGAGCACCCGGCCGTGGTCCAGGTGGTTCCTCGCTAGGCGGTCCAGCTTCCAGCAGAGGATTGTCCCCACTTCGCCGCGTCGCACCCGCTGCATGAGTTGCCCGAAGATCGGTCGACCTGGCGCCTTGGCCGACTTCGACTCGGTAAGAACCTCGACGCCCGGGACGCCGCGGCGAAGCGCCACGGCCTTGAGCTCCGATATCTGCGAATCGATCGACAAGACCTGGCGATCCTCGGATTCCGAGGATTTTCGGGCGTAGAGGACGGTGGTTGGGGGCATGGGGAAGCAGGGACAGGAAGCCGGAAGTGAGCGGAAGCGTCAAGAGGTCTAGCGCGAGGAAGTTCGAACTCGCCTAGCGGCGGACCTCCGGAGGGAGATCGGCCTCAGCGAGCATCCGTGCGAGCGCGACGAGCTCGATCGCGCGGGCCCAGGCGGCCTCCATCGTGAGTTCCACGCCGCATTCCTTGCGAATGATGTCCTGAAGGCGCAGCACTTTCCGCTCGGTCAGGCCGTAGCCGTAGGTGGGCTCGCCGGGTGAAATCGCCTCACCGTCGGCAGTCATACGACGAGGATGACAGGGCCACGCGGGGCCTCCCAGACAGTGCGAAGCAACGCGTACTTGATGAAAGTCAAGCGCTCGAGGGCACTTTTCCACACCGTGTCCACCGCTGGTTGCCTCACCCCCCACTGTTCGGTTTTCCTTCGGGTAGCTATGCTGTGCGTCGTGCCACCACAGTTCTCCTCCCGCCCTCCCAAGCGTGCTCCCAAGGTCCCGAACCGGATCCGCGCCTACCGTCTCAAGTCGAACCTCTCGCAGGGCGACGTGGCGCGTGCCGTAGGTGCCACCCGGGCTGCGGTCTCGGCATGGGAGGTGGGGAAGTCATGCCCGACGCTCCCGCTCCTTTTCAAGCTCGCGAATGCACTCAGCACCTTCATCGAGGCCCTCTACCCGAGCCTCTACGAGGCGGCGCGGAGGCCCGTGGCATGATCGATCGGCTCCTTGAGATTCTTCGAGGGAGCGCGAACCGCAGGGGGCTCGCCGTGGCTGCCAAGGCGCGGCTCGTAAACTCGCTCGGGTGCACCCCCGCCGAGCTCGCTGCCGCGGTGCAGGGGCTCGTTGATCGAAACGCGATCGAGGTGCTCTCCCCGCTCCCGTACCTGGTTGCGAGAATCCGACCATCGTGGGCTGGTAGCGGGGAAGGAATCGCGAATCCTAGCGGGAATTCGGCTCCCCCCTATAGCTATGCAGATAGCTCTATTGATAAAAAAGCTATGAAAGCTATGCGGAACAGCTATAGCGCCGAGACGGACGCCGAGGTGCTCGCGGAGATCCTCGCCACGCTCGGCGAGACCGATGCCGAACCGTTTCGTGGCCTCCTGGCCCACTACCCTCGGGCGGTGATCCACCGTGCCCTCGACCGAGTCCGGACCGCCAAGAACATCCAGAAGAGCCGCACTGCCCTCTTCCGCTACCTCCTCCCTCGCATCGCCAAGGAATCCACCACGAAGCACTAGTCACACCGATGTCCACTCCCCACGATTCCATCACCCTCACCCTCGACCGCCGCCTCCTCACGCACCCGCGGGCCTACCACCTGCGGAAGATGCGGCTGGGGCTCTGGCTCTACCTCGCTCTCCTGGCGCGGCTGAAACCCGACGCTCGGACCGTCGAGGTGGGGCCTGCGGCGGTCGGGGCGGAGATGGGGCTCGCCGAGGGCACGGTCCGCTCCTGGCTCGGGCACCTCCGGGCCGCTGGGTACCTCGACGCCGAGCGGCTGAACGGCACCATCCGCGTGACGATCCACCGGGGCTCCGTGCCCGAGGAGTCCACTTCGGAGCCGCAACGATTCTTCACCGCCACGAAGCTCGAGCGTGCCATAAACGACCGGCAGAACCGCGAGGCGTTCGAGGCCGCGATCCGCGATCACCCGGACGAGGTGATCCGCCGGGCGCTCGCCGGCGCCCTCGCGGTCCCGCCCGAGAAGGTCCGCCGCTCCCGCACCGCACTCTTCCTCTACCTCCTCAACCGATACGCCCATGAACACTAGTACCATTCTCGCCCTCGATCCTGGACTCCGCGAACTCGGCTTCGCGGTTCTCGCCGGAAGGAAGTTAGTTGCCTCCGGGGTCCGCCCGCTCTTCCTCACCCCTCCGGCCCACCGCGTCGCCGAGGGGCGGCGGCTCCTGAAGCAGTGGCTCCGCGCGTACGATCCCGACGTCGTGGTCGTGGAGCGCACCTACGCCCACCCCACCGGAACCTTCGACTCGGTCCACCGCTTCGCGACGGCACTCCAGAAGGCCGCGAGTCGCCGCGGCTTCGCCACCGCGACGTACCCGCCTCAGACGGTGCGGAAGGCTATCGCCGGGAACGGGAACGCGCCGAAGATCGATATCGCCCGAGTGCTCGCGGCCAAGTACCCGTCCCTCCGGGTGTACGTGACCCAGGACAGGAAGTGGAAGGAGCGCTACTGGCAGAACCTCTTCGATGCCCTGGCCCTGGCCGAGTACCACCGGATCGTCTCTCAACCGCCCTCCCGCAGTCGCTAATGCGACTGGATGCACGGCGCGCCCGGCTTGCCCCGGCGCCGCTGACCGGAATCTCCAGCCCGCAAGGGGCCACGACCCGGCAGAACTCGGGAGGGCACCTCTCCGCTCGTACACTTGGAACTGTGGCCGATCAGCCGGTGATTCTCGGCATCGACCCCGGTACTCGGTTCATCGGCATTGCGGTCGTCCAGGGGAAATCGCTCCTCGACTTCAGCGTCCACGAGATCCGGAATGGCACGCGTCCCTACGACCTGATCGGGCAGGCGCGGGGAGTGGTGCTGCGGTACGTGGAGCGGTTTGGGCCGCGCGTTGTGGCCATCGAGGCGCCGTACATGATTGCGACAAAGCGAGGAGCGCTCCTCTCAACCATCGCGCAGGAGCTCCACGAGCGATCGCTCGAGCTGGGGATTCAGGTGGGAGAAGTTTCGCCCGAGGTCGTGCGCGAGCGGATTACCGGGAATCCCCGCGCGACGAAGATTGATGTGGCGGAGAATCTGGTTGAGACGCGGTTCGGGGAACTGCGCCGGTTTGTGCCTAAGCGGCCAGTGAAGTCCGCGCTGGGGCTACGGCCGCGGGACAAGTACTGGCTTCACGCGTTCGATGCGCTAGCGCTGGCGATGGTAACTGAGAATACCACCGAATCGGTATCGCCTCGATGGAGAGAATCTAGCCCGGCGGCTCCTTTCGGTTGTCCGCACTGTCATAAAATGGGGATCCCTTGAAACCGCCGGCATTCCAGACAATGTCGAACACCGGGCGGAGCGATCGTGAGACATCTTCGGGGTACTGCTCCAGGAGAACATCAGGCAGGATCAGGTCCGCTCTGTCTATCGGCTGCTCGACGCCTTGCAAGGAGCTCCGTGCTTCAGTCATGACGTGGTATCCCCGGACGCCAAGCAGCGAAAGCATGATCAGAATCGGGGCGGAAACCTCACATCGCGTGAGAAGGTCAAGGTAGGCTGACGTTGCCTCAATAAGTTCTCGCTCGAAGGTTAGACCCGGGATCACTGGCCACGGGTAGGGAGTATGAACCGCCAGAATTCCGCAGTTCACCGCTTCGATGCACCCGTTACGGAACACCTGTACGTAGCTTGGTTCGTCGAACTCGGATCCCGGGTAGTAACGTACATGGCCGTCGAAATTCCTGCGCCCCGACGAAGCCATGGACCCGAGCGGCTGGAGAGGAGGGTTCGTTACCAGTTCGAGGTTGACGCTCGCTTCCGGTGTGAACGATTGAATCGGAACGACATGCAGCACGATCTTGGCGCCGTCGCGGAGCGGGATGGGCGTTTCGCCGCTCACGACCCGAGCGAGCCGGTCCATTCGAAAGGCGCGAACCTGCTCCCGTAATGACTCGCTCATCCCAACGAGGGATCGGACGTCCCCGACGTCGAGCCTAACCTTTCGGGTGGAGATGCGAGCGTAGAACCGCCAGTGACCCTTGTGATCGACGACGTGTGGACGCGTCCAGCTCTGTGGGCAGTGGACAACGACTACTGGGTGACCATTGGTGGCGGTAATCGCGTGCGTGGTGAGCCCGGGGATCCTCGGCTTGACGCAATCCGCGAGCAGGCTCTCGAGCCGGAGCCTCTCTGCGTCGGGGTCTACGCCCGGCAGGCCGCACACCTCGGTTGCGACACCCTTCCGTTCGTCGATTCCGTAGAGAATGGTGCCGCCACGGGAGTTCGCAAACGACGACACGTCGGCCAGAAATTCCCGATGCGCAGCGTCGGCGTGCCCCGGCAGGTCCCGCTTGTACTCCAGCTCTGGCCCCTCGGGAATCTGGTTCGTAACCAGTCGGTCAAGATCGGCTGCTTTCAGTTCCGATGTGCGTCCGTCTAGCATCCGCATGGCCTCGTGGGGGTGATCATGGCTCCGGTAGCCACGTAACGCCGGGAACTCCAAGTACCCCGAAGCGTTCTAGGTGTCCGGGAGTACTTCTCCTCTGATGATCTTCTGATCGAGAGCCTGTGAAGCCTCCCTGTCGCTCATCCCATCCCGGAGGCGCGTCCAGGCACGGATTGTCCGTCGCAGGAGATCCTCGAGGCCCTCAAGGTACTTCGTGGTGTCGGCCTCATGGGAGATCTTGGCAATCACCTTCTCCGGGTCATCGCCGTGAACGATCGCGCTCCTAAGGTCGTAGGCCCGCTTGATCTCCGTGAACACAGCCTGACGCTCTCCAGGTGTTCGGCCCAGCAGCGCCGCACCTCGGAGTGATACGCGGTACGATAGCTCGGTTTTCGCATGCTCGGGTTGTAGCAGGGCCTCCAGTCCAACAACGCAGTCGATGACCCGATCCTCGGCTCGGCGTCGGTCATACCCGGCTTCCAATCGTGTGTGAGCGATGCCGAGCCGCTTACCCTTGGTCGACTGCCGTTCCAGGCAAGCATTCCAGAATGTGGGGAAGTCTGCGCACCCGGTGGCGTCCAGCACATACGCTTCGCCCGCGGGCGGGTGTAGGCCCGTTCCAGAAAGTAACGTCAGGCTGCGGTTGGGAATCCACCGTAACGGCCAGTAGAACCTCCGGGGATTCCAGACTGCCCCTCGCCTGAAGAGCCGGAGTGCGCTGAGGACATCACTCAGGTCCTGGTATACCCGTGCTCGATGCGAGAGGCCCAATCGATCCTTCGCTTCGGCACCCTTTAGTACTGGCTCGTCGAACTTTTCCTCCACCGCGAACTCCTCGCAGCCGGAAGACGATGGACTCGTTCCCATCGCGCTGTTCATGCCGTGAAGAAGCAGTTCCTCACGCTCTACTCTGGAGAGTTGAACAATCCGGAGTCCGGAGGCGAGGTCGAGGGTGGGGGCCGCCATTGTGAATCCATCAAGGAGCCCGAGTCCTCGATACGGGACCGACGGGGAGGTGAAGAACCCCTCGAACTCACTGTATAGCGTGTCGAACGAGTAGTCGTTCGATCGGGGGCCGCGCTGGCGAGAAACTCTGTAGATCAGGAAGTCGCGTATGCACTGCTCAGCGGATAGATGTGAGCCTCCCCAGCCAGTGAACACCATCGTTCCGAGGTACGGTTGGATCCTGGGTTCGACCTTGATGAGCGCTTCCGCTTCGGCGTAAACCGACTCACGTCGTACAGTTCGGATCGCCATCCTGGCCACCCGGGCCCAGTCCACCTCCTCATCTGTCATCCATCCGGTGTCGCCGGAATCGGACTAGGTGATTCGAACGCAGGTGCGGGATGGCAGGCGGCGGCGACGCTGCTCGAGACCCGCAACCACCAGCGAGGTTGCGTCGAACAGTTGTTCCATCGCGCACCGAAGTTGCGGGCTGAGCGGGGTCGGCGGCCCGTCGTGGGGCGGATCTTTCGTGTCAGGCATCAGCAGGTCCCCTGCAATAGTTCATTGCCTCCCACCCCCTAGGTGGGAATTGCCCGTCATTCTAGCCTGACTCCTGCACCTCCCGCTCCGGTTGTTCTGCCCGCCCCTTTCCAACCTAAGGAGTCCGCCCATGGCATCCGAACCGTTGTTCCGCACGATGGACATCCGGGACCGCTCCGGCCGCGTGGTCGGTCAGAAGCAGGTAGCCCTGTACAAGGGCCTTCTTGCCCAGGCCCACGCCGAGGGCCTCACCCGGATCACGACCCGCCTCCGCCAGATCCCCACGGAAGAGAACGGGCGCACCGCGATCGCTAAGGCCGAGGTCGTGACCTCGAAGGGCACGTTCGAGGGGATTGGTGATGCGTCCCCCGAGAACGTCCCGCCGCACATCCTCCCGCACCTGATCCGCATGGCGGAGACCCGCGCCAAGGCCCGCGCCCTCCGGGACGCCGTAAACATCGGCGTCGTCTCCTTCGAGGAGTTGGATGGCGCGGACGACGCTGCGAGCCCCTCTGACCTCGGATCGGGTGCTTCCTCCGGCAACGGTGCCGGGGGCCCGCCCAAGGCCCCGCCAACGCCGACGAATGGTTCCCCCGCTCCCGCCAGCAACGGCTACCAGCCGCCCATGACCGAGAGCCAACGGCGGTACCTCTTCCGCATCCTGGCCGGCTGGGGTTTTTCCGGCGACGCCGCGACCAAGTACCTGAAGGACAAGCTCGGGATCGAATCGGTCACGGGCCTCACGAAGTTCGAGGCCACGAAGCTGATCGATCGTTTGCTCCAGAACCCGCCCCAGGGAGTACCCGCCCGTGGAGACCATCAGCCTCAGTAGAGTCCAGACGTACCTCCTCTGTCCCCTCAAGTACCGCTTCCAGTACATCGACAAGATTCCAAGACCCTGGCGAGCTTCCGCGCTCGCGTTCGGCACGTCGGTACATGCAGCCATCGAGTGGTTCCACCGCGAGCGCATCGCAGGGCGAACGTCTGATGCCGAGGGCGTGCAGTCCATCTTCGCCGCGGACTGGTACGCGCAGAACCTCGAACCCCTGGTCTTCAAGGAGAAGGAATCCTCGGAGGGGCTCGCCGACATGGGCCGGAAGATGCTGCAGATGTACGTACAGCAGGCCCTAGGCGAGCCCGCTCCACTCTCGGTCGAGGAATCGTTCGAGGTGGATCTCGCCGATCCTGTGACCGGCGAGTTGTTCGACCTCACCCTCCGCGGCCGTATCGATCTTCTGGAGGAGGGGGAGACCCTGGTCGACATCAAGACAGCAGGACGGAGCTTCGAGAGTCGGGGCTTGGAGCGCCACCTGCAGTTGTCTACCTACGCCTTGGTCTTCCTCCTCCGCAATCGTCGCATCCCTCGCCTTCGCCTAGACGTGCTCCTCAAGACCAAGACCCCGCGCTTCGAGCGCATGGAGACTGTCCGGACCGTCGAGGATCTGGCCTGGACCGCGCACCTCATCCGTCGCGTCGCTGGGTCCATCGCGTCCGGGCACTTCCACCCGAATCCCGGCTGGATCTGCGGTGAGTGCGAGTACTTCGCCCACTGCCAAGCCTGGAGAGGGCAGTAGGAGCTCCCTCGTAGTTCATTCATCCCTCGGGGCTCCTGGTTTCGACCGGGAGCCCTTCTTTCTTCAGGAGGAGGGCCGTACCCATGTTCGTTTCAGAGCTGCGTCGTCGGAAGTACCGGGGAGGGGCAGAGGTCGTGATCCGCGGACCTGAGGATCTCTACAAGCTCCTGCGCCCCAGGATCGGCAGGGAGGACCGCGAGCATTTCGTCGCCGTGCTCCTCTCCTCGCGGAGCACGGTCATCGGGATCGAGACCATCTCGATCGGCAGCCTCAACGCCTCGATCGTTCACCCTCGGGAGGTCTTCAAGCCCGCGATCGTCCACTCCGCGTCAGCGATCGCCCTTGCGCACAACCACCCGTCGGGGGACGTCACCCCGAGTGAGGAGGACCTCGCGATTACCCGGAGGCTCAAGGAGGCGGGGCGACTCCTCGGGATTGAGCTCGTGGATCACATCATCGTCGGACGGAACGCGTTCACGTCGTTCAAGGAGCGGAAGCTCCTGGGGTAGCGGATCGAGAGGAGGAAACCCCATGGGATACACCGTGGAGCTGATGGACGCCGGGCTCTTCTGCCGGAGTCGGGCGGACGCCGAAGCCGCCGCATCGATTGTTGCCGCGCACGAGGAGATGTACCCGTACCACGTGCAGGTCTCGGCCAGTGAGGTACGCCGCGGCCCCGACACCGGACGGTGGTACCTGGAGATCTTTCCCTTCGAGGGCGACCACTGGGACGCCGGTGCAGCGGAATCGCTCTGGCTCGCCCTGGCTCCACATCTTGCGGACGGCGCGTTCCTCGAATTCCTCGGGGAGGGTGGTGACCGGTGGCGTGTCCGGTGGCAGGAGGGCCGGGTGTTCGAAGAGCACGTTGCCCAGACGATCTGGGAGGTTTCCAAGGAGATCACAGCAGAGTCCCTTGAAAAGGAGGAGTCATGAGGCAAGACCTTATTCTTCACCGTGGTGGTTGGGAGGCGACCAAGGCCGACCTAGCCTCCGTACCCGTGCCGGAGCCCACCACAAGCTACCATCCTGTTCCTTACAACAGATTCGTCGAGGAGGTCGAGCTCCACGTACCGCGCTTTGGGCTCACGATCCTGTCGCAGGAGTACGCCCTTGCTCGCGACGGTGCCCAGATGTTCGGCGTCCTGACCTGCACGAATGGGCATAAGGCCGGCGACTACGCACTCGCGATCGGTCTCCGGAATTCCTGCGACCGGTCGCTCTCGGTGGGACTCGTAGCCGGCACGCGCGTCTTCTGCTGCGACAACCTCGCGTTCAGCGGGGAAGTGGCGATGGCGCGGAAGCACACGGCGAACGTGTTCCGGGATCTCCCGGACCTCATCTACCGGATGCTCTCACAGGTGACGGTGATGAAAGCCCGGACGGACGAGGAGATCGCCGGAATGAAGGTCCTGCCGGTCTCCGAGGAGCGGGCCCACCACCTGATGGTCCGGGCGATCCGCAGCAACGTGCTCCCGGCTTCGCGGCTCCCGAAGCTCATCGAGGCGTGGGACGAGCCGAAGCACCCCGAGTTCGAGCCGAGGACCGCGTGGTCGCTCTTCAACGCTTTCACGGAGATCCAAAAGGGGGCCAGTCCGAGGGCGCAGATGGAGGGGTCGCTGCGGCTCTCATCGCTCTTTCGAACGGAGATGGCACGCCCATAGGGTCATCGTCCACGGGCCACCCGCCGCTGGGTGGCCCGCTTTCTTGATCCAAAACTGCCCGCGGCTACGGTGTTCATGATTGCGGGGAAGGTCGCGAGTACACTACCTACGTGAGCTCGGGGGTAGCTTCTTCCTATCCTGATTGGATTCGATTCTGCCGGCATTGAGCAGATCGAGCGCTCGCTGCGTGTGTGCGAGCTCAACCGACAGTGAGTCGACCCGCCGAGCGAGCTCGCCTTCAAGAACGAGCTTTGCAAGGGCCTCCGTAGTCGCTGGAGCGAGACTCACCGTCCCCTCGACGGCCTGAGGTCTATCCCGCACGAGAGGCAGGGCGAAACCTCCAGCGATCACCTGCGCTGCAATGCCGATCCAGAGGAATACCTGCGCGGCCCTGACGAAGTCGGCGACGTGGTCCGCAATCGCATCGCGTACCGCGGCAACGTAGAGGAGTCCACGCGCCTCGAAGTCCGGGCTGTGCGGGCGCACGGCTCCTTGGTCGATGAGTCCGCCCGCGCCGATTTCCTCGTTCTCTCGGATTGCCAGCGCGCGGAGGACGGCTACTGAGGCCAGAAGGAGAAGGAGGAAGGCAGCGCATTCTACAACGAGCACCCATTGCGACGTGGCACCTGAGGGGGAGTGGAGCGCAACGAAGACTGCCGCGGAAGCCGAGAGCGGCGCAAGCACCGCGATGAGCGACAGAAGTGTCGTGGCCTTCTGCTCCAGCTTGGCTAGGCGGTCACTCGATTGGGCGGCCAGCCGCACACACATCAGCAGGTGCTGCGACGAGAACGTCCCCGAAGGGGACTGCTGGCTCAAGCCCTGCGGTGGTGTTGGCCTTGACTCGTATGGCCACAGCGTGTGAGCGAGAAGGTAGAAGAACCGTCGCAATGCGGACAGCGCGAGCGACCGGAACGAGCGGAAGCTGCGCCGTTCAGGTCGGAAAGCTCGGTACGGGTCAAGGCTCACTTGCCCTCGCCAAAGAAGAGGTGGACGAAGGCCTCACGCATGGGAAGGGCCAACGCGACCTCAAGCCACGCCCACTCGCCGGCAGGATTGACTTCAAGGAAGTACCACTCTTGGTTAGGCGTCCTGATGAAGTCGAACGCCCCATACTCCAAGTGGAGTCTGCTCATGAGTTCGCGGCAGCCCCGCTCTACCGAGGCCGGTATGGTGCACTGGGCGTAGGAGACGCCCTCGGGAACGGCGCGCCAGTCAACGGGCGCATCGGATGGCGTTCGGACTTCCACGGGGAAGACCTTGCGCCCAATGATCGTCACGCGCACGTCGACGCCCTTCTCAACGCGGCGTTGGAGCAAGGTGGGGAAGTGCCCGCAATCCTCCTGCTGGCGAATCTCGTCGACGGTTACTTCACGTGTGTACACCGCGAACTGCTCCGAGCCTGTGCTGAGGAATCCCTGGGAGGCCGGTTTGCAGACCACCGGCCCTTGGCGAGCGAACGCCAGCAACTCGTCCTGGTCGCTACTGACGAGCGTAGGGGGCACAAGGAGACCACATGATGGGGCAAGTCTGAGCTGAAAGAGCTTCCGCTCCGCTGCCTCTGTGGCGAGGAGGGGGTTGACCCAACGCGTCCTCGCGTGAAGGAGACCTTCATACAGGTGCTGGAGTTCTGCCGCCGCGAAGGTCCGAAAGGGTCGCGACACGCCGTCGAGTGTTGACGGCCGGAGCTGTCGTCGGTACCAGACGCACCCGATCGTGGAGAGTTCAACCCGCTTCCCCTCCAGGCAGATCCGAGTTTCTTCACTCCCTTGGCCGATCCAAGAGCTAAGGCGTGCTGAGACCAGTACGTCCGCGTCGAGACGAAAGTACGGCAGGTCGAGCTCAAGCAGACGCGTTATGAGGAAGTCGGCCGCGAAATCCGCTCGGTTGGTGACAATCAGCAGGCCCGGTCGCGTGGACATCGCTCAGGTCCGAGAGCCTTCTCCCTGATCCCGCCCCTCACGTGTCATCGTGATAATCGTCTCCCCGAACTTCGATGAAGCGAGCGAGTGGCTTGTCGGGGAAGCTGCTTCCTCCGATAACAGGAAGGCGACGCGCTCCGTCGTGTCAATGCCCTCCTGGGTCTTAGTGACAATCGTCTCACCTAGGTCCGACACCCCGGCGCCTTCGGTCTGGTCGACCCCCTCTCGAGTCCTCGTCATGATCGTCTCCCCGAAGTCCGAGGCAAAACCGTCTTCCCGGCCGCCGGCCGCATATTCACTGACCAGTGCGTGCCCCGTGGCTCGGTTCATCCAGAGTTGGAGCTCCTCATCGAACCGGATCTCGGGGCTCGGTGCTGATTCGCGGGGTAACGGTTTCCTAGCTCGCAGCACGAACGGAATCACGGCTCGTTCCATCGGTCCCCCTGGGTCGTGACCGGGTCTCCACAGGGCGTGCCTCGCGCGTGGGTGTAGCGAGGTCAGCCGATAGCTGCTATCCTGATAGGCGGACAATACGCCATTTCGCAGAAATGTGCAGTCCCGCCGAACCAGCCGCTTTCGCCGCATAGCTTCGAGACAATCCGAAGTCCTCCGAGCAGTTCCAGCCCGTCCGATCGTGTAATCGCAGCCGCGCCAGGGCCCCGCAAGAAGGGCACCCAGGCGCCGATGCCGCCCACCGCGCCTTCCTGCGAAAAGGTGCAGTTGTGACCCGCTTCATCCCTTGCCTGACCCGTCACCCTTCCTCCAGGAGATCCCCCGCTACCTAACCCAGGACGAGGTCCGCCGGCTCTTCGGCGTGATCGACAGCGCCCGCGATCGCGCCCTGTTTGCGATCCTGTACCTGTACGGGCTCCGGGTCGGGGAGGTGGCGTTCCTGCGCGTCGGGGACATTGATCTCGAGCGGTCCCGGATCGTCGTCCGGCGGAGCAAGGGCGGCGTCTGGACCGAGCGGCCGATCTTCTCGGTTGTGGCAAGGCTTCTACGCCGTTACTTTGGGACGAGCGCTCTCGCCCTCGACGACCCACTCTTCCTGGGTCGATCCGGCCCGCTGCAAAAGCGGCAGATCCAGTCGCTCTTCGCGCGGTATCGCGATCTCGCAGGTCTGCGTCCTGCCCTCACCTGCCACGGTCTGCGCCACGCGATCGCCACCCACCTCCTCGACGCCGGTTGCTCGCTCGAGTTCGTCCAGGACCACCTCGGCCATCGCACGATCCGATCCACGTCCATCTACGCCCGAATATCGGACCAGAACCGCCTCGGCGTGTTCCAGCGGCTGGAAGCGTCCCCCTGGATTGTTTACCCCACATGGCATGGCGAACCGAGCCCCGGGGACGCTGACTATGTGCCGGAAGTGCACGCGTGAAGATCGCGACTGGTATCCACGACCCGTCCCCCCGACGGGAACGCGCACCACCGGCCAAACCTGCCGTGCCCATCCGCGTTGGTCCCTAGCCACAGTTGTCCTCAACCATCGGGGGGAATCCATGCTTCGGAAGCTTGTCGCACTCGTTCTGTCGTTCGCCATCGTGTCGGCCCTGATCCCGCCCACGCCGGCCCGGGCGGACATGAAGAAGACCGGAACGGTCCTGGCTGTCGTGGGCCTCGGTCTCGTCGGTGCCGGCGTTGTCATGTACCTGACGCGCGGGGAGGAACCGGCGGAACCCATCACCGGCTTCAATTTCCATATCAAGAAGAGCATGACTCCAGCGCTGGTGGTCGGGGGATCGGGGCTGGCCATGGCGTCGATCGGCGTTTCGCTTATCAAGAAGGCGGACAAGAAGGCCCAGGGGGTGAGTCTGCAGCTCGAGCCCCGGCCTGGCGCTATCGCCCTCGCCGCCCGGTTCTAGAGCAATCAACCGCAGGGAACCGCCCGGCCGCGAATTTGGCGGCCGGGCCTCCCTCGCCCGGAGGAACGGTGACCCGATCACTACGTAAATGGTTTCTGGTCCTGCTGGCCGGGTTCATCGCCTCCGCGGCTGCTGCTGCCGAGAAGGACGTCATCGTGCGCTTCGTCGCGTACGATCCGCCAGTTGCCGTGGATTCGACCGGTGTCGTGATCGTCGAGCTGCGGGGCCTCTGGGGGAGCCCGAACGATCTCCCAGACGACTTCACGTTCTCCGACGCCGACCTCGTCGCCGCCCGGATCGGCTACCGGCAGTCGAAGCACCTCCCGGCTGACGCGTTCGTGCTCGTGAATGTCGAGGAGTGGTATGCGAAGGACACCAACGGGCTCCGGCGGATCAACCCCTTCATGGCACCGAACGGAACCACCGGCCTCTTCGCGTTCCAGCTCACGGTCCGGAATCGAGGAGCGGCTCCTGTGCGGATCGATGCCTCGTCCTTCACTCTCTCCACCGTCCCTGGCGGCGAAGTCGTTCCTCCGGCAACCGACCTCACTTTCTACGACCGTTGGATGCTGGGGCAGGAAGTCGCGATGGACCGACGGAAGGAGGGGCCGCTCGCAGCGATCCAGAAGGGGTACACCATCCGGCACGTGCCGTACCCGGTGAGGATCGCGGGCGCGATCCTGGCGCAGCGCGTTCCGTCGTGCTGCGGGTCCGGCATTCTGGATCGCACCCTGCTGCCCGGTGCGACTGCGACCGGGTACCTGCTCTTCCCGGTGGAGTGGGGGCCGGATTCGGTCGCTATCTCGGTTCGGTTTGATGGTGCGCCGGGTGAGTTGAAGCGCCAATTCCGCCGATCGGATCGCCCGTACCGGTGGGACCGGGATGCCCGTCGGTGGCTCGCGGTGGGAATCGCCGGACGGTAGGCGGGGAACACGCCCGGCCCCCGCTGGAGCCGGCAGCCCCGTCCCGACCAGCGCTTGGGGTGGGACTTTGGAACCGTTGCATCCTGGGCTCGGGCCGACGCATCCTTCTCGAGTCGGCAGCCGCGCTCCCCGGGAGCGGTCCGCACCCCCCACCGCGGAATTGGTCCGCTTCTACCGCGGCTGCCGCACTCCCTACAACCCCCCAACGCGGGTATCGACGGATCCTCAGTCGCACGAACGCTCGGCCCAGCCATTCAGCTCTCCTCCGCCGCACGATGGCGTAAGCATCGCAAGCCATTCGCACCCTACGATTGCGTCCAAGTGAGCCTGGCGAGTTTCGCGGTGTAAATCATTCCGGACAACCATGTCGTCAATATTTGCGGACACTCGGCGTCCTAAGGGCTCGTTGCGTCAGTATCCGCGAATGGCAAAATCCGGAGAACCTACTGTCCGGCAGGTAGTTGACGACTTTCTTCGCCGACGCCCCTGCGCTGGCACGTCCTATGTTACTCCCTTCGGAGCACGAAGGGATCGGAGCCGGACCCGGCTCCGGGGGGAACGCGATGAAGCCACCGATCCGCATCAGCCTGTTTGGCAAATTCTCGGCCCGATTGGGGGAGGAGGTCCTGCTCGACCACATCCCGCACAAGGCCCAGGAGCTCCTCGCGTACCTGGTGCTCCACCGGGGCAAGGCGCACCCGCGGGACACCCTCGCCGAGCTCCTCTGGGGTGAGACCGACTCGCCGAACTCGAGGAAGTACCTGCGTCAGGCGCTGTGGCAGCTCCACTCGGGACTCCTCTCCCTGGGTCGGGCGCGTGCGGCGCAGATGCTGCACGCCCAGGCGGACTGGCTTGAGCTCGCACTCGACGATCGGGTCGAGACCGACGTCGTGGAGTTCGAGGAGGCTTTCGCTGCCGTAAAGGCGGTCCGCGGTGACGCCCTGCGACCCGACGAGGCGCGCGCGTTGGCGGGAACGGCGCAGCTCTACCGCGGCGACCTCCTCGAGGGGTGGCTGGCGGAGTGGTGCGTCTACGATCGAGAGCGATTCCGGCGGATGTACCTCACCATCCTCGACAAGCTGATCGACCACTACGAGGCGCGCCACGAGTACGACGCCGCGATCGCCTACGCGACGGTCGCTCTTCGGTACGATCGGGCGCGCGAACGGAGTCACCGGAGCATGATGCGGTCCCTCGCGAAGTCAGGGGATCGGGGCGAGGCGCTCCGCCAGTACGAACGGTGCGTGGCATCGCTGCGCGAGGAGCTCGCGGTCGAGCCGGAACCGGAAACCGTCGTGCTCGAGCAGATGATCCGGGCGGGGAACGTCGTCGGGGCGGTCCGTGAGTCGGTCGCCGCGGGGAATGGCCATGGCGATCCCGGCGGGAACGGGCACGATCTCATGCTTGTGCCGGGGACGCGGCGACGTACGGCGGGAGCCGCCCGACAACCGTAGGACGGCAGTGCTCAGAAGGGGTGCCGGGCCGGTGCGGCGCGACCCGGAACGGTCGCGCCGGATCGTCGCTACGACGCTAGGTTCCACCGTCGAGGGAGAATTCGTACTCGACGGCTCTCGAGGCGGTGGCGCGGAAGATCCGGAGGCGTAGCTGCGCCCATCCCACCTTGGCGGACGGGCCGAGGTCGACCTCCGGCACCGTCACGGAGCCGTCCAGTCGTGATCCGCCGGGAACGGCGGGCCGGTCCTCGATCACTCGCCACCCACCCTGCGATCCGGGGTCGCCGTTCCCGCCGGCGTCGACCGCCTCGAGGCGGAGCCCAACCGCTCCCTCCCCTCGCACGATCAGTTCGTAGCGCCACCGGCCCGGCCGCCGCCAGAGGGTGTACGTGTTGGAGTAGTCCTGCTCGTCCAACCTGCCGTGGAGCCTCGTCGACATGATGGTCGCTTCCTCCCCCCTGGACAAACGGCAACCGGGAACGCCGTAGAGGTCCAACCCTTCCCACCTCCTTCTACCAGCCGTGCGTCTCCTGCGCGTCTGCCGCACCGTCTTTCGGTGCCGATGTGCAGAAAAGACGCTTCGACAGACTCGCAAGAGACGCTGGTGAAGACCGCAGCACCCTAGGCTTCCTTGGGTGCGACGAGTGGGGGATCGAGTTCGTGTTCACCTGCGGCCCGTTTCGGCGTTCTCCCCACTGGAGGCGGTCGCGAAGCACCTGAACCAAAGAGGGAAGGAACAAATGCCGGCTGACGCCGCGCTGCCCGAGTCGCTGTCCGCGATGGCCCGCGATCTGGATCGCGTGCGGGAACCGACAATGGCGCGGGCACTGGCCACGCCCTCACCGATTCCGGCGGAGCCGAGGACCGTTCGGTAGCCCACACGCTTGGAGGCAGAATGGCGACGTCGGTACGTATCGGGACCTTCAACTGCGAGAACCTCTTCGCTCGGTTCCGCTTCAGGTCGAACGTGAAGGTGGGGAACGCGACGAAGGACGGGTTCACGATCAACGACCTCGCGTTCGACTTCCTGAAACTGGACGAGAAGACCCTCACGGGGCAGGCGATCCGAGCCCTGGACGCCGACGTGATCACCCTCCAGGAGGTAGAGAACTTTGACGTTCTGAAGCGCTTCCGGAACCAGTACCTGAAGCCGCTCCACTACACCTACGGCGTCCTGATCGAGGGAAACGACCCACGGTTCATCGACGTGGCGGTCCTGAGCCGCTACCCCCTGACACGGGTCGTGACGCACCAGGAACTCCGGAGCGGCAACTCGACGCTCTTCTCCCGGGACTGCCTCGAGGTAGACGTGGACGTGAAGGGGAAGCCCCTGACGCTTTTCGTGAACCACCTGAAGTCCATGCTCGACAAGAAGGACCCGAAGAACGGCCGGAAAAACACCCGGGAGCGCCGGTTGCTCCAGGCGAAGACGGTGAAGCAGCTGGTCCAGGATCGGTTCGGGACCAAGGCGGGGAGTAAGCCGTTCGTGATCTGCGGGGACCTCAACGATTACCTCGGGGCAGGACAGGGAACCACGGACGGCGTCAGCCCGCTCGTGGGCTGGGGGGAGGTCGAGAACGTGCTGGATCGGCTGCCGGAGGCGGAACGCTGGACCCACTTCTACGAGACGCGGAAAACCCCCGACTCGCGACCGGAGTCGTATAAGCAGCTCGATTACCTGCTGGTGTCGCGGTTCTTGGCGGGGAAGTCGGCGTCTGCGCCGGTCGTTGTGCGGAAGGGACTGTGTACGAACGCTGCGCTCTACTCCGGGGCGAGGTTCGCGGGAGTGGGGGCGTCGAGCCCGGCGGCTTCCGATCACTGCCCGGTGGGGGTGGACCTGAGTATCTAGCGTAAGAAGCGTAAGATAAGAAGGAAGAGGTGTAACAACGAACTTGGGGCTCTCTCGGTGGTGATCCCTCGCTACTTCGAGAACGTCGTGGAGAGTGTTATAATCTGGAGGAGGAACTCCACATCTTTCAACGGCGTGCCATCCCACGTTTAGTTGGTTGGACCCTTCCTCGCGAGTGGAGACCTGTTTTCGATAAGACGTCGATTTAAGGATTCACTGATTATCGCATGGGGGTTTCCCGTGACTTGCCGGCTATCCATCGCCGTTCTCTTGCTACTGGGCGGGTCCATTCAGACGGGCACGGTCGAGGCAACCGTCTGGACCTCCCCGGCTGATGTCCACTCCCAGCGCTACTTCAACGACCAGTTTCCCAAGCTTGCTGTTCCTCCAGGGCAATCACCATGGCTGTTTTGGCTGGGGGGAGACTCGCTGCAAGGAGACGCAGAGATCTTCTACTCCCGCTGGAACGGATCAGGATGGGGTCCGGCTGCGCCGGTGAATAGCCCTAATGCCACATCGGAGTCCTCGCCCCGCGTCTCGGAGGCGGGCGACGGTGGACTGTGGGTACTTTGGAAATCGCCAAATCCATCGAATTCGAACCTCTATCTTGGCCTGGCGTCGAGGTGGCTTGGAAGTGGCTGGTCAATTCCAGACACGATCTGGACAACGGGCGGCCGCCTTGATGTTCCCGCGATCGCAGCCGTGAGCCAACATGAAGCCTGGATAATCCGCGATGGGATCGCGCCAGGCCGACTCGACTCCGATGTCTTTATTTATCACTTGAACGCCGGAGTTAGCGATCAGGCGTTTCAGTTCGTCGAGGCCGATAGTGATGAGATCGTACCCTCAATAACGTTGGACGGTACCGGAGAGCCGTGGGCGGTCTGGTATCGACTCGATTGGCAATCGCCGCCACTGAGCCGAATGTGGTTTTCTCACCGAACCAGTGGTGGCTGGAGCAACCCGGAGGCGATTCCTTCCCCTCTCGGCCCCATCGCGCCGAAGATCGTGTCAGATCGATCAGGCGGCCTTTGGGTAGTCACGATAGCTGGCGACCCGTCAGATCCCGATGTAGGACTCAACGCAGAAGCCGTCTGGGCTATTCCATGGGTCGGCACCGCCTGGGGTTCTCCCATTCGGCTCCACGGACCCCTCGGCGCTCCGGATAGCACGCAGGTCCAACTTTCTGTCAGGGCCGCGCCTGGGGGGGATCCGCGTGCCATCTGGATCCGCCACAACCAATTTAGCCTAACCAGGCTAGACATGATCACCAGTGCTTGGAACGGAACCTCCTGGACTCCGCCAGAGCGAATTGGGGATCTCGCGGACTCGACCGGGGCAATGTGGCCTGATGTCGCGGAATACGATGGAGGCGTATGGGCCGCTTACCAGCGTCGGCTGACCCAATCGCCCTACAATTACAACGTATTTGCTCTGCACTCGGTCGGAACACCGACGAGTGCAAGTAATGCCAGTCTTGAGGCCGTCGTCGGACCGACTGGCGTGGTCGTCAAGTGGCACGTCGACATGGAATCCGATCCCCTCGACATCCGCCTCTACCGCGCGGTCGCGAGCGGAGCATCGGGCGGCATCTCCCCACCGACGCATGCGCTGCTTGTGGCGAATTTCCCTCCTGAGCGGCTAAGGGCGGGGAGCTATTTGGATAAGCCGAATGCATCCGGTGACTACGACTACTGGATGGAGATTCGGTACGCAGCGGCCCAGCCGGTATTCGTCGGACCCCGCCGGGTTAGGTTCGAACTCCGGCCCCGCAAAGCTCCGAGAGTCTCGGTGGCGATGCCGAATCCGAGTTCGGGAGCGGTTCTCCTCCGCGGCGAGAACTGGGACGGAGCGGACCTGTGGCTCGACATTTACAGCATAGTGGGGCGCCGCATACGGTCGATACCGGTAACGACGACGGGCCTCGGGATCTTCGAAACCCGGTGGGATGGGCGTACAGAACCCGGGGCAACGGCCGCCAGTGGCATTTACTTCGTGCGCTCACGAACTTCGAGTGGGCAAAGCTCATCACCGGTGCGAATTCTGTTATTGCGCTGACAAAGAACTCGGCAAGACACCAATACTAGATTGGCTGTGCGAATATTCCGAAAGGAGGCCAGCAGTGAGCCGGAGGATCAGACTGCTATCTTACTCCCTGGCGGCGATCGTTACTGTCTCTATGTTCGCTGGTGTGACACGGGCAAGCAGCATAAATGACCCAGGAGGTCCATGCGTCACCAACGGAAAGGGCGGGGGCAATCCCTCCGGAGGGTTCTCGGCATCTCGGGGCGCCTTAACGACTCCAGCCGTATGCACACTGAGTCGAACGTTTTTCACGGGATTCAGTGATGCAGACGCGGCGAACGACCTGGATTTCCTAATTAGCAACCACTTCTTTGCCGCTCCGGCGCACCCCTACATGAGTCCCCAGAATATCGACGCTTTCGCTCGGTCCCTCGATATTCTAACAGGAGTTAACGAATTCAATTACGGATGGCGCGACCTAGAACTCACGTTCAACTACTTCCACGCGGCAGATGGTAGTTCGCAATACGGCTCCTTCGCGGATCCAAACCATCGGATGTTGTTCAACTGGTCGACTGTGACGACCGATAACAAGAACCATATCGATATGTACCTCAATCATCCAGCGGACAGTGCGGGGTATGACCGTTACAAGTCCTTTCCCTTTAATCTTGACCCGCAGGAAGATAACAACCAGGCCGATTGTGATGAAGTAGATGACAACGACATATCAGTCAGTGTGGGATACAGAGGCTATCGTCCTGCTAGCGCACCCGACTCAATTAGGACTGAGGCAGACCCTACTTGGTTTCAGTCGGCAAGCGGCAACGGCGTACGGATCAACCATGAATCGCAGCATCTTATGTTTGCGTCACGAGGAGTCCAAGGCAACACTAAAGGGTTTCCGGATGAAGCGTTAGCCATGGGCGCCGAATACCTCTCGGGAGCAAGTGCCCGCGACTCCGCACGGCCGGTCTACAACAGCGTGTATGACTGGCCCCTCGTGCTTCCCTCAACTGCTACCAACAAGGATGTCGGGGTTGCTTATAGCCACTGGTATCTCTGGATGGCTTATCTGCTCCAGCAATTTGGTGCCGATAGCACTAGAATCGACGACGACTTGGTCTACAAGTGGGTGCGCCAGCGGGACGCCGGGGGGAACTACAACAATCAAATGTGGGCATTGGCTAAGGCGCTTGAGGGTGGGGAGTATGCCGGACTCGGTGGGTCCACGGGGGCCGAGCGCCTCCGGAATCTCGTACATAACTACGCGCTCGCGAAGTGGATAAACAACCCGTCGTCTTCATTCTTCGGAGGGCGCTACGGGTTTACGCGCGGTATTGTCCCATCGCACACGCCGGGATTGTTTGACAATAGTTACAATCCGTGTGATCGATACTCTGCCATTGAAGTGCCTCCTCGGTTCGCGGTTGGCGCGGAGAGGGTCGGATCCGACTCCAGTTATGCGATCGGAGCGCGCTGGAACGTCACGGATCCCAATCAAACGTGGGGCTGCGACTCGTCACGCGCTTGGGCGGATACGATCGGTGTTTGGCTGTACGGATCGGACTACCTTCAGTTCGACGCGGGCTCCTACTTCCAAACGAACGGGAAGCAGAACACGCTTGCTTTCCGCGTGTCGTGGGATCCGACGATGTACCCTGGCGGCGGAAGCAAGAACAGTTTGCGCGTCGCTGCGATCAGCTACGCGGCGAGTACGGGGGATAGCCTGTACCTCAAGGGTGCTTCGGTCACCGGCATCACGTACGCCTTCGTGGATTCTCTTCACGGGTTCGCACAGGTGTGGGTACCGAACTTTGGCGGGACAACGAAGTCCGTGGTGATCGCGATCGACATGGGGGAGGTGGCACCTCCGTCGGGCGGGCAGAACCCACGGAAGCTCTACTACGGGTACAGCTTTCGAGTCGATGAGGCGACCCCAGGACCGTTGTCGCCGATCAGCCTGACGGCGGCACAGACGAGCAACTCGGTCTCGAAGGACTACGTGAGCCTTCAGTGGTCGGACCCTGGGGCGTGCGGGACCTCCGGGTACACTATTCAACGTAGTACGAGGACGATGTCCAACTTCGTGACGCGCGGGAGTGTCCCCGCGGGAACATTCCAGTTCTCGGACTCGTTTCCACGACACGAATTGAACTTTTATCGCGTTCTCCCGACCGGTGCACCCGCGTGTTCGTCGAACACCGCTACCAGCGGCGGGTACGTTGAGTACGGGATAGCATTGGATCTGTGGGGGAGGGTCTACCTGGGAGGTGATCTGGCCGGTGACGCGACTGCCACGGTCAATGTGCTGAAGGGTACTACGGTCCTGTGTCGTACCAACGATTCTCGGCAGACTGGCTATGACCCCAACAAGGTGGAGGTAGTGCTTCAGGGGAAGCTTCTAGCACTTGGGGCATCAGCCGATTCAATCCGTTGGACGAGCGCCAGTACTACCCCGGTCCCTGGGGATTGGCGAGGAATCGCGCTGATCGGCGCCGGCACCGTGAACTCCCGCCTCGAGTACAACGCGATCGCATATGCAGTCCACGGCGTAAACGTGCAGGGGAATAGCCCCCAACCCTCGTATGGGTATGACGGCGTCCTGTGGGTCGACCACAGTTCCATTCGCCACAGCCAGTTCTACGGGTTCTGGGCCGCCAACATGTGCTCGGCCACCGTGGTGAACTCGGTATTCGAGCAAAACCACGGCGCGGAGATCGGGGTCACGCTCGACTCCGATGTGGACGTGCGGAACTGCTTCCTCCACTACGATCCATCGCTCGGTTCGGGTCCCGTGGACGACGGGATCGCGTATACCGTCGGCTCTGCAGGATGGTTCCGGAGGAACAGGGTCGCAGGAGTCGGCATGGGAGTGTACTGCCTGAACGGCTCCAGCCCGTACATGTTCGGCGGGGACAGCACCCAGTACGGACCCTTTGGTCGGAACGATATCCTCAACTTCCGAAACTACGGCGTCCGGACGTACGACGAGGGGATCCCGGAGCTCGGAACGGGCACCAGCGCGACGGGGATCTTCGCCGGGAGGAACAATATCTACAGTTCCGCGTTTCCCGGCGCGGTCTGGATCGATCATTCCAGCCAAATCGAGCAACTCAAGGCAAAGCACAACTACTGGGGGGCGGTGCCACCGGATGCATCTCGGTTCGTGGGTGACATCGTTGGCTATTCGAATCAGCAGCACTACCTGGCCTCGTTCGACGCACCCGCGGGCCCGAATCCGAATCAGTACTACCCCGGGTACCAAGGCGCCGCACCGCTCCCAGTGCTCGAGGGAATGCTGGTTTCCGCCCAGCAGAAGGAGGCGACAGGGGACATCGCTGGGGCAATCGCCGCCTACCGTGACCTCGTCGTGAACTACCCGTGGGATGCGGCAGCCCGATGGGCCATCGGCCACCTGGCACGGATCCAGATTCGGCAGGGGCGCGCGGCGGACGAAGCCGAATTCGTCGGCTCCGTAATCTCGTCCAACGCGGATCCCGCACTGACTCGACTCGCCCGCCGCCTCCAGCCGAGGTTACTCCTCCGGGCGGGCCTAGTCCCGGCGGCATTGAATGCATACGAGAGCATTCTGAGCGATCGGTCCTACGACAGGCCCGGCGTTCTCTTGGAACTCGCGCTCCAGAAGGCGTTCGTTCTGGAGGACCCACAGGGTGCTCGCGATGCCGTCCAGCAGCTCCAGGCTGCGAATCCGGATTACTACCTACTCAAGCACGCCCGGGCGATGCTCCAGGGTGTGGTTGGTTCGGAAATTTGGATCGAATTGCCCGAGCCCAATGCCGCGAGCGCGGCCCCATCCAGGGGCGATGGGCTGGGGTTTGCATTGCACCAGAACGCTCCAAACCCCATGAATCCGCGCACTCGAATCGCCTTCAGCATCCCGAAGGCAGGATCGGTCCTGCTCAGAGTGTTCGACGTGCGTGGGAGGCTCGTACGGACGCTCGCCGAGGTTACATTCAGCGCCGGGGACCACGTCGTCGAGTGGAATGGGACGGACAGCCGTGGCACCGCCGTATCAAGCGGTGTCTACTACTATCGCCTGGAGGCGCTAGGCACGTCCGCAACGCGCAAGCTCATCGTGCTCAAGTAACACCACCGTCGGTCGGGGTACGGCTGCAGGCGCTCCGGGCACCGTACCCCCCCTGACGGACACGGGGTGCGGCGTCGCCGCAAGGGCTGTGCTTCCAGGGTAAGGTGGGCAAGAGACGCGGCGACCAAGAGGTCGAGAGTGTGGGAACGTACCGGCCATTCGTGGAACTCCACACTTGGCCGATTCTTCGATCGTGCGAGTAACTCCTGCATTCAGGGAATCACGTGGGCTGAGCGGATCCATCCGACTCCGGTGTTCAAGTCCTCGCGAGGGCAGTAATGAGGTATGGCATACGTTTTCCACCGGCTAATGATTTTCGACAGCGAGCTCGCAGCATATCAGTACACTTTCGGCTCGCCTTTCTGCTTTATTGGGTGGCTGCAGCCGTAGGCTGCGCCAGCGTCCCCAAGGAGTCGATCCTCCTCTCCCAAACGATCGGGGACGATCTGCGGGCGGTCCACACCTCGTACACATCGCTCATTCGAACCCACTTCGCGTCCCTCCGCGAGCGCTCGAACACGTTCCTCGATACCCGCTGGACCCCGACGTACCTCCGCGAGTTCATCCGGGACGGCGAACTCGTCGCCCTTGCCACGGACCCGGACCCCGTGCAGGTACTGGAAGGTGTCGGGGACTGGGCCGAGATCGCCATAACCGAGATCGAATCGAAACGCCGGGAGATCCTCGACCCGATCGACCAGGACGAGCGGGCACTCCTCGCGTCGGTGGACGACGCCTTCGGGCGTCTCGCGCAGGCCAACGCGGCCGTGACCGCCCACCTACGGAGCATCCGCCGGGTGAAGGAATCGGAGGATGAGGCGCTCCAATCGCTCCGTCTTCGGGAACTCCGGGATTCCGTGACAGTCCACCTCGCGGGGGCCTCGGCCCGCACGGCAAAGGTAATCGAGGAGCTAGGGAAGGCGAGTGGGGAGATTCGCGACACCGCGGAGCGGAAGGAGGAGCTGTTGAAGAAGGCGAAAGGGGGTGGTCGCCATCGCTGATCGGGAGGAGCGGAAGAAGCGGCTACGCGAGAAGTCGGCGCAGGCCCGGAAGCGTACGGACGAGATCCTCGATGCGGAGGCCGAAGCGCTCCATCGCGCGACCGCCGTCGACCTGGAAGCGCTCCGGCCACGAGTTACCGATCCTGCTGCATACGAGGAGTATCTCCGAATCGTCCGCGAATCGACGCAGCGGAACGAAGATCTCGCCCAGTTCCGCAGCCGGCTCGGTGCCGCGGGCAAGGCCGTCCGCGCCGTCGCGAAGGAACTAGCCAGACTTCTGGGCCACAGGTAACGGGAGCGCACCGTGGAAGCGCACGCGGAAACCAGAGCCGCAAGCGGAAGCGATCCGGAGCCCGGCGGTGCCGCCGCAATTCTAGTCATCCATGGGATCGGTGAGCAGCGTCCGTACCAGACGCTGGACGCGTTCGTGCAGGGTCTCGCCCGGGAGTTCGGGATTAGCGCGGGCCAGCTCTCCCACCGCCTCGTGCCCTGGAGCGAGGGCACCCTCACGACGATCCGCATGCCGCTGCCCAAACCGGTCGGGTCGGCGAAGGTCCGGACGCTGGACTTCTACGAGTTCCACTGGGCGGGAATGGTGGTGGGTGGGATCAGCCTGCCGCAGGTTCTGGCGTGGCTCGTCCGCACCGCCCTGACCCCCCTGCAGCTCTGGTCCCAGCAGGCGACCGTGCTCATCGGGATCAAGTCGGCCGACCGATCCAGTCGCGAGGACCTCTGGAAGCTCTTTCTTTCGGAGATCGGGCGCTCGCTCCTGCTGCTTGCTGCGGCGGTTCTGCTGGTCGCACCGTTCCTGTACGCTGCGTCCCAGCCCGAGGCACTATCCAACGCGTGGTCCAAGGTTTCGACGGAACTAAGCTCCGTCCGATCCGTGGCGATCCTGGCGGGATTCCTGCTCCTGGCCCTCATGGTGATCGCGGCCCTTCGGGGTGCTGTCGGGCTCCTCCGCGACCTGCGCGTCGGAGGCGCGAGCGAGAAGGAATCGGTTCGCTGGTGGGCCAAGGCGTCGGCCTGGACAGCAATCGTCCTCCTCGTCGTGGGCTACGCGCTGGACCTGGCACTTCGGCTGGATACTCTCCGTCTCGTTGGGGCGATAGCGGATGCGCTTCGCCCATTGCCGGTACTTGCGCCGCTCCTCGCGACCGGTGCGGCAGTGTTCCTCGGAAAGCTCCTCGTGAGCTACCTCGGCGACGTCGCCCTCTACACGACGGCCGATGAGAACTCCGCGTACTTCCGGACGCGGGTAGAGATCCTCGGCAAGGCCACCGGGCTCCTCCGTCACCTCTGCGAGCACGACGGCTACGCTGCCGTATATCTCGCGGGGCACTCGCTCGGGAGCGTCATCGCGTATGACGCCGTGAACCGCTACGTGCGCGACGCGCGGGCCGGAACAGACCAGGTCGAGGCGGAGGCGGGGCTCTTCCGCCTCAAGGGGCTCCTCACGTTCGGTTCCCCGCTCGACGCGGTCTACTACCTCTTCCGGACAGCGGTCGGGGCGGAGGAGCCCGTGCGCGCTCAGCTCCTGTCCTCGCTCCACGGGTTCCGGAAGCGCTCGTCCGGGCGATCATACGGGCCCCTGGCGCTCGCGCCCTACGATGTCCCCAAGCTTTCCGGCTGCAACTGGCTCAACGTCTACAGCCCGATGGACCCCGTGAGCCGGCGCCTGGTCTTCTACGCCGTCGATCGTCAGGAGCGGCGGTTCTACCCTTGGAGCCCTATCCGGGCGCACCTCGCATACTGGAAGGACCCCGGCTTCTACCGAATGGTGCGGGAGTGGCTGTGACGGTTACGACCCCGTGCAGCGCAAAGAGAACACGCCTCACAGCTTTCCATGGCAGTCCTTGATCCGGGAGGTGACCCCATGCCCGATGCACCGGCCAGCGGACCGTTCGAATCGGCGAAGAGCTTCTTCCTCCTGATCCGTGAAGGCGCGACCAGCCTCGCGGTGCTGGGCCTCTTCCTCCTGCTCCTCCTGAGCCCCGGTGCCCTTCGCTCGATGCTGGAGCGGGCGGGGATCCAGTCGATCAAGCTGCCGCTTTTCGAGATGCAGGCGTCGGTAAGCAAGACCGAGCAGGAGCTCGCGAGCGCGAAGCAGGAAGTGGTGACGGCCCAGACCGCGGCCCGCAAAGCGCAAGATGATTTGGTGGCCGCTAAGGCCCAGCTCGACGCGGTCCTGCAGACGACGACCCTCGCCGCAGAACCCGCCGGACAGCTCCGGGGACTCTCCGCTCGCCTCGCCACGTCCAGGGCCGAGGCTGCGGCCTCCACGGCCCGCCTGACCCGGGTCGCCGGGACGCTCGATCAGAGTGCCCAGCGCCAACGAACCTTGAGCCGACGACTCGACGTGATCCAACAGGTGACGCAACAGCGCTGACGGGCGCCGCTGCACCATGACGCTCCCGAGCGCAGCGATTCTGCCGCCCTGTCGTATGGGGAGACTCAGGAGATTTCCTGAATGAAATCAGCTCCGCTCGACTCCATCCTCTCCCACTGGTCCAAGCTGTTCGAGGACTTCTCTACGTCCTCGTACGACTTCTACGACGCCGTGGAGGAGGGGCTCGCGCGCCGGAAGCTCCCGGAGGCAAGGACCTCCATGGTCCGGTGGACCGAGGGCGGGGTGCTCTCCCCGGACCGTGAGTACTTGCGGATCGAAGGGAGCGGCTTCCGGTTCGATCTCTGCGCGGCGCCGTTCGGAACCGGGTACTTCTTCTCCTGGTGGCTGACGCCCAAGCCGCCGCAGTGGGTTCTCTTCTACCTCCTCCTCTTCATGCTCGGGTGCTGGGCGGAATCGAGGCTCATCGCCTCCTGGATCTGGAGCGCGTTCCAGAACGTCGCGTCGCTCGACGTAGGCGTGCTCGCGCTTCGGTTCCTTCTCCAGAACCCCTTCACGATCGCTACCCTCTCGATCCTGGGCACGCTCCTCGTCGTGGGAGTTCTGGCGCGCGGAGGCTTCCGGGAGCCGGAGGAGGCGATCCTCACTGTCCCGATCCTCGGGTGGGTCTACGAGCGACTGTTCGCCCCGGTGACCTTCTACCGCCTCGATACGGCCAGCATGTTCCGCACGACCGTCCAGCAGGCCGTGCTGGAGGCCCTGGATGCCCTCACCACCCAGAAGGGCCTGAAGGCCCTCGCGCCCGAGGAACGCAAGCCGACGCTGGACCGGTTAGGGTAGCGGGGGAGCCGGGTGCCGCGCGGGGCCGAGGATCTTGGTGAGCGCACCCTCCAGACCCGGGCCGAACTCCTGACCGAGCAATTCTACCGCTGGGAGAAGCGTGGGCGGGGCTGGATGGTCTATCCTGAGCGGGTCCACCTCGAACCGCCGTTCGCACCGTTCCGGCTCCACCACGTCGCTCCCTCCGGCCCAATTCTCGATTACGGCCGTAAACCCACGCTCCTCAGCCGCCTCACGGATGGCTTGATCGGAGTTTTCCAGGCTCCGGCCGAGGAATCGGCGGCGCTCGAAATCGACGAGGAGGAACCCGAGCCCAAATCGGACGACTCCGACGACCCCATGGCCGAGTTCTCGATCGTCCTGCCGCAAAATGCCGAGGTCTCGATCGATGCCGTCGAGCACCTCCTCACCACACTTCCTCGGTCCGAGCGTCCGCTTGCGTTCGAGGTCATAGGGGATTCGGGTCGGATTCGAGTGCAGTTCGCCTCCGGTGAGGACGCCCGCCCCGCGCTCCGGCAACACCTCACGGTCGCATTCCCGGAAGCCGCGCTGGTAGAAATGGACGACACTCTCGACCGCGCCTGGACGGACGGCTCGGGCTCGGACGCGCTCATCGCCGAGTACGGGATGGCCGAGGAGTTCATGGTCCCCCTTCGGCTGTACCGGAGCCTCAAGGTGGATCCCCTCTCCGGGATCGCCGCCGCACTCTCCGATCTCCGGGAGGGCGAGGTGGGAGTGCTGCAGGTGCTCCTCCAACCCGTGAGGCACCCCTGGGCCGACAGCATTCAGCGGGCAGTGCTCGACGACACCGGGAGTCCCTTCTTCCTGGATGCGCCGGAAATCACCTCCCTGGCGAAGGAGAAGGTCTCTCGGCCCCTCTTCGCCTGTGTCATTCGCGTCGCGGCGAAGAGTCCCGAACGCGGGCGGGCCACAGTGATCGCCCGAGGTATCGGCTGGGCCTTGAACGCACTCGCCAACCCGCCGGCGAACCGGCTTATCCCGCTCTCGAACACTGGGTACCCGGCCGAGGAGCACGAGCTCGATCTCCTGGAGCGCCGCACCCACCGGAGCGGAATGATCCTGGGGTCGGCCGAGCTCGCCTCACTGGTCCATCCGCCGTCCGCGTCCGTGCGGGTGGAGAAGCTGGTGCGCCAGGTGCGGCGGACGAACGCGGCACCGACGATCACTACCGGACACCCGTACAGGCTCGGACTGAACGACCACGCGGGGAAGGCTGTTGAGGTAGGACTCTCCGAAGATCAACGATCGCGACACCTGTACGTGGTGGGAGCGTCAGGAACCGGGAAATCCACGCTGCTCCTGAACTGCATCCTCCAGGATCTCAAAGCCGGGGCCGGGCTGGCCGTCCTCGATCCCCACGGCGACCTGATCGACGAGATCGTACGGCGATGTCCAGCGGAGCGAGCCGATGACGTCGTCCTCCTCGACCCCGCCGATGCCGAGTACCCGATCGGGTTCAACGTGCTGACGGCCCACTCGGAGCTCGAGCGAACGCTCCTCTCCTCGGACTTGGTCTCTGTGTTCCGTCGCCTCTCCACCTCGTGGGGAGACCAGATGACCTCGGTTCTCGGGAACGCCATCCAGGCGTTCCTCGAAAGTGAGCAGGGCGGCACGCTCGTCGATCTCCGGCGGTTCCTCGTGGAGAGCTCATTCCGGCGGGAGTACCTGAAGAACGTTAGAGATCCCGAGGTGGTCTACTACTGGGAGCGGGAGTTTCCGCTCCTCTCAGGAAAGCCCCAGGCGCCGCTCCTGACGCGCCTGGACACCTTCCTTCGCCCAAAGCCGATCCGGTACATGGTCGCTCAGAAGGAGAGCCGGCTCGATCTCCGAAGGCTCATGGACAGCGGCGGGGTGCTGCTCTGTCGCCTCTCGCAGGGCGCGATCGGCGAGGAGAACGCGTACCTCCTCGGAACGCTCCTGGTCTCGAAACTCCACCAGATCGCCATCTCCCGCCAGGACACTGCGGCCGCCGAGCGCAAACCCTTCTACCTCTACATCGATGAGTTCCAGAACTTCGTCACGCCCTCGATGGAAGCGATTCTCTCGGGCGCCCGGAAGTACCGCCTCGGCCTCATCCTGGCGCACCAGGAACTCCGGCAGATCGGGAGCAAGAGTCCGGAGGTCCTGAGCTCGGTACTCTCCAACCCACACGTTCGCGTCTGCTTCCGGGTTGGCGACGACGATGCCCGGAAGCTCGCGGACGGCTTCGCGCACTTCACGGCCCAGGACCTCCAGAGCCTCGGGATCGGCGAGGCGATCGCGCGGGTGGAGCGGGCGGAGTACGACTTCAACATCCGGACCGAGGTACTTCCCGCGATCGAGGACGGTGCTGGAGCCGAGGCACGTGCCCGAATCGTCGCCCAGACTCGGGAGCGCTACGCCAGGCCGAGGCACGAAATCGAAGCGCTGCTCATGGGCTCGGGGACCCGCGAGTCCGGCGTGGAGCGTGACGAAACTCCGTCGCCGTCGAAACCCCAACGCTCACCGCGCGGCGTCGAGCACGTCGAACGTCCGACGCCGTCAAGGGTACGACGCCCCGAAGCTCCGCCCCCGCCACCCGGGTCAACACCAATGCGCGTTGAACGCCCGACGTCCGCCGAATCTCCGACGCGTCCCACACCTGGCCGGGGCGGCGCCCAGCACAAGTACCTGCAGGAGCTCGTGCGGCGGTGGGGCGAGGCGAACGGATGGCGGGCCACGATCGAGGAGCGTATCCTAGGCGGCCTGGGCAGTGTGGACGTGGCACTCCGGAAAGGCGAACAGTCCATCGCGGTCGAGATCGCGGTCACGACCTCGGTCGAGCACGAAATCGGAAACATCCAGAAGTGCCTCGCCGCCGGATTCGAACTCGTGATCGTAGTTTCATCGGATTCGAAAACACTCGGAAGCCTCCGAGATTGGGCCGCCGCTGACCTCCCGGAGGTACGGAATCGGCTCACCCTTTCGACGCCGGATGGTCTTTTTGACGCCCTCGCAGCATACGATCCGGCGGACGCAGGGCGTGAGGCGACCATCCGAGGGTACCGCGTCAAGGTGCGAACGACGGCAGGAAAGGCCGACGAGAGCATGGCCAAGCGGAAGTCGGTCTCCCAGGTAATTGCGAAAGCGGTGCAGCGGTTGAGGGGAAACCGAAAGTAGACCATCAGGGTGAATCGGGGGCGACATGTCCATACCACGTAGGGCACGGGAGAGCGTGATGAAGTCCGTCGGCATCTGGATCCGCGTCTCGACCGAGGACCAGGTTCGGGGTGAGAGCCCCGAGCACCACGAGCGGCGCGGACGCGCCTACGCCGAGGCCAAGGGATGGCTCGTCGCCGAGGTCTACCGCCTCGAGGCCGTGAGCGGGAGATCAGTCAAGGACCACCCCGAAGCCCAGCGGATGATGGAGGACGTGAAGGCCGGGAAGATCTCCGCCCTGATCTTCTCCAAGCTGGCCCGCCTCGCCAGGAACACGCGCGAACTCCTCGACTTCGCCGACTACTTCCGCGATCACGGGGCGGACCTCGTCTCCCTGCAGGAGTCGATCGACACCACGACCCCCGCCGGCCGCCTCTTCTACACCATGATCGCGGCTATGGCGCAGTGGGAGCGGGAGGAGATCGCGGACCGGGTGGCGGCGTCGGTCCCCGTTCGCGCGCGGATGGGGAAGTCCCTGGGCGGTAGGGCGCCGCTCGGGTACCGCTGGGAGAACAATCAGCTCGTCATTGATCCAAACGAAGCTCCCATCCGGCGACTCATCTACGAACTGTTCGCCGAGCACGGTCGGAAGAAGGCCGTGGTGCGCATCCTGAACGAGCGCGGGTACCGCATGCGCAACGGGGGACCGTTCAACGACACCACGATCGGCCGACTCATCCGCGACACCACGGCCAAAGGCATCCGCAGGGCGAACTTCACCTCGCACCGCCACGGCACGCAGACGACCCTGAAGCCCGAGTCCGAATGGGTTCTGGTCCCCGCCCCCGCCATCGTTCCCGAGGATCTCTGGGCTCGCTGCAACGCGATCCTCGATGAGCGTGCCGCACGAATAACCCGACGCCCGGGCCGAACCCCGGTGCACCTCTTCACCGGCATCGTGAAGTGCTCCTGCGGAACCCGAATGTACATTCCCTGGGAGGGTACGAAGTACACCTGCTCCAAGTGCCGCACGAAGGTCGCCGCTACCGCTCTGGAGGAGATCTTCCGGGAGCAGCTCCGGGCCTTCCTCCTCTCGCCGGAGGAGTTGGCGGAGGCACTCCACCGAGCCGACGGAGAGATCACCAGCCGCGAGGAGCAGTTGGCGGTCCTGGAGTCCGAGGCGGCGAGCGTGCTCCAGGAGCTCGAGAAGCTCTACCGGCTCTACGCCTCCGGGAACATGAGCGCAGACGGGTACGGCCGCACGGCGCGGCCCCTCGAGGATCGCCAGAAGGCTCTGGACGACGAGATCCCTCGGGTCCGAGGGGAGGTCGATTTCCTCAAGATCCAGAACCTCTCCCGGGACGAGGTGCTGGCCGAAGCGAAGGACCTAGCAACGCACTGGGGGAACCTTGCAGCCGGCGAGAAGCGACAGATCGTGGAGACGGTGGTCCGGGGGATCACTGTGGGAAAGGAGGAGATCGAGCTCGACCTCGCCTACTTTCCCCGCTCCTCGGAAATCACGATAGAAAGGCAACGACGGCAGAGGGGACGGTTCGGGGGGGACGCGAAGAGACCGGCCTCTCGTTGGAGTCTGATCGGGGAAGGACGCACTTCGAGCGGGCCGGCGGATAACATCCGACGGCGGAGAGCGCGAGGGTGTGGATATGCCAGGGCATGGTCTCTAACCATGGCTTCCTCTGCTGGACTCTCGAATGGGAACGGACTCGGGGATAGTACGTCGCATGCTGTCGATTGTCAACTCGAATCATTCCAGTGGCTTACACCGCACATGATTTGACACTGTCAAAGATTCGACGCGCCCGTACACCTCGGTGGCGATCCCAGGAAATCCGAGTTCGTTGACGCATAAGAACTTCCATCTCCGCGCTGAGGGCTCCTGCCCGGCACGCGACATGCCCATTGTGCCCCACGTCCGTCGCCGCCGACCCGATCGTTCGCAGCGGCGCCTACCGTGGAGGGTTCAATGCGCGCATTCCAGCGAGCCGAACACATTGCCGGAGGAGTTCTCATCGCCGCCGTCATCGCCACCCTTGCTGCCAGAAGCGCATCCGCAGAGGGCCCATCCGATCGCCAGTCTTGGGCTGCGATCGGAATCGGACTCGCTCCCTCACCCTATGGGCTCGATGAAAATGGCTCCCCGGTCGGCGACGTCGCGCTGGGTTGGGTGGTTAGAGAACGAGTCTCCATCGTCGCCGCCGTCGCGCGCTTCGAGTTTTCCGGCGCCACCCCGGCGCAGTTCACGCCGGTGTCCGTCGGTTTGCGCGCTCACTTGTCGAGTACGCATGCGACTGACGGTGGCCCCTACTTTGGTGTCGCATCGGTGGTGTGCCACGCGAGCTATCGCGACCAAGGGTCACGGAAGGCGCGAATCCTCCCCGGAGTCGAAGCTACTGTCGGGACCATGATCCCCATGTCGACGTCACTCGCGCTCGACTGGAGCGCGTCGCACCTGCTAACACCGGACTCGGGAGGGTTCTCACCGAATCCGCTCACTCACTCGACAAGACGAGACGGGCTCGACCGTGGCGCGGTGCGAATCCGTCTCGTGGTTCGCCGCTAGTCCGAGGGTACTTCTACCTCTTGCGCCGCTGTGGCCGCTCGAGGGAGTGGGCAAACATGGCGCAGGGTCCGCGATAATCGCCGCACCGAACCAAGCGTGACGAGCATGGAGTCTACCGAGGTGAATCGATCTTGCCTTCAAGTCTGGTGATTGCGTCGATTAGCTCACTCCGACCGGGATGGGTGGGTGCAGCGATCAATGCGCCGCGAAACTGTGATGCTGCCTCCAGTGGTCGCCCGATCTGCTCAAGGACGATGCCATGCAGGACAAGCAGGTCGAATTCGCCGGGATATTCCCTGACGGCGCGATCCAGGCTTTGGGCAGCCGCCTCGGCTTTCCCCTGGGAGAGCAGGGCCTCCGCGGCCATCCCAAGAAGGTTCAATCGCGGTCGGAACTTCGCGAGCGTCGCCCCGCGCTGCGCCCACTCAGCTACGAGGTCTGTCCGGGCGAGTGCGGAATGCGCCGTCGCCAGGTCCCCACACCACCGGGCCAACCGAACAGAATCAGGGTCTATCTGCGAACTCGATCTCCAAGCAGAGTCCCGCTCGGCTGTGGTGCTGATGTTCTCGGGGAGCCGCAGGACATGAATCTCGGGACCCCCCAGACCGCTTCCTCGGCTCGTCCAAATGTCGATCCCGAATCGGTCCAGCCAGCGGTAGAACGCGATCTCTCTTTGCGAATGGCCAGGATCGCCTTCGAAGCGACGCCGCACCTCGCCGGAAAGGACGTAGTACTTCAATCCGTGAAGGAATGCGGGGGCATAGGCCGCCCTCACTGCATCGGAGTGAGCCGAGTAGAACGGCCATGTCACTGCAAGCCGCTCCAGCCTTCCGCTATTGAAGACCGGACCGTAAAGCTCCATCGCCATTGGTTCCGACGGAGGAATATTCGCCTGAATCCACCGGCGTGCGGCGTGGCGGCTGTCCGGTCGGGCGAGTTCATTGCGGTAGGCTGCGGTGGACTTTAGCGGCAGGACCAGGAGCCCTACGACGGCCACGGCTGTCGCGAGGGTTGAACCGCTTCTGGACATCTTCCCGATGAAGCCCGCCAGTGAACCTACGGCAATCGCCGAGCCCAAGAGCAGGAATGGAATGGCGGCCAAGATGTAGCGATCCTGAGCAACCCGCAGCAAACCATTTGCGAGCACGAAGCCCACTGGCAGGAGCGCGAGGGTGCGGAGAGCGCCCCCTCGGCGGTACGCAAGGACCAGACCGAAGCCCGAAAGCAGGTACAGCGGCCACGTGGCTGCGGCGGGCAGTACGCTGACGAGATATGTCAGTAGCGCAAAAGGCGAACTCGTCTGCCCGACCCACTCCGAGGTCAACGCCGCGCCCTGCGATTGGACTTCCACCCAAGCTGCCGATCCCCTCAGGATGACGTACGGCGAGGAAAGGACAAATGCGGCCGCCGCCACCAGCGGGCCGACGAGGAGTCGTACGGCCAGTGACGCTCGACCCCGATAGGCCCCGCTCCGGTGACCCACAACAATCTGGGTAATCAGCACCAGTAGAAAAACAGCGGGCACGTACTTGGCTCCGGTGGCGAGGCCAAGGAACAGTGCCGAGAGCAGAAGGGATCGAAGGCCCGGATCCGAGGGTACCCGGATCAGCGGTGGCGCCATCATCAGTACGAAAAGCAGCGCGAGGAGGTTTGGATCCGATACTCGCTGGGAGAGTTGAATGTGGAGGGGATTGAACGCGAGGAAGAGGGCAGCGATGCAGGCGGTCGAGCTGTCCGTCACGCGGCGGCCCAGACGGTACAGCATGAAAACCGACCACACCCCAATGAGCGCTCCCGCCGCCCGTCCGGCAATGAAGAGCCCCTCGGGGTGCTCCGCGAAGTGCTGCACGAACGCGGCGGTATCGGCACTGCCGTGCACGGCGGACCACGCTGCGCGGTAACCCAGCTGAACCGCCAGCGTGAGGTAAAAGGAGAGGCTTGGCCAGCCCACGGTGCCCGGATCGAGTGTGAACTTCTTTGCTCCACCCTCCCACATCGCCCACGCCCGGTACATCTCGGTGCGGTCGGATTCCTCTACCACGGAATCATCGAGTGGAGAGATGCCGAGGGAGGGGTCGGGAAGGCGATCCCCGATCCCCCAAATGCGAAGAGCGAGCGCCGCGAGCAGAATCGCGAGAAGAACAATCCGTGAATGCAATTGATGAAGAAGAACAGGCTTCACGCCTGCAGGCCCGGTCCGTGGCATCGTGAGAGAATATACGGGAACGATGGCAAGACCCTATGCAGCCTCGTGTGGCTCAGTCGGTGCTTTCCGGTTTGTGGCGCCACCCTCCACCCAGAGTGATGATCGTAGCCGTAAGGAATCCCGCAGGGAACGATCCCTGGCCCGCCACTGGCTCGATTGCCTCACCGTGGTCCCGCGAGGACGGAGTGAGTGCCAACGGCGCAACGAGCCTGCCGCGGCCCACGCCTTGGTGCGTCGTGCGATCCCGATAGATTCCAACGAGTTGTGGCTGGTTCCGTTGGCGCGTCCGAGCGCTGTCAGTGTCAGCGGCCCTACGCCGTCAACTTCTGACCGCAGTGCCTCGCACCCAATTCAGCAACAGGGTTAGAATGACCCAAGCCAGTTCGTGAGGCGTGCACCGTCCAAGCGAGCGAACCCAACGTCCCCAGTCACCGGAGATCGAATGCCCGCGCCGGCATTGCCGCAGCGATATTCAATCGCGTCCCTACTCGGCGAGGGAGGACAGGGCCGCGTCTACCGCGTGCGTGACGCTCTCCGCGATCGCGAGCTGGCCCTCAAACTCGTCTCCGCCTCCGACGCCGAGTTCCTCCGCCGCGAGTTCGACACCCTCCGCCAGATCCGCCACGAGAACCTGATCCAGGTCTTCGACTGGGGCACCCTCGAGTCGGGCGAGGCCTACTACACGATGGAGCTGGTCGAGGGCGAGGACTGGGGGCGGCGCATGGGCGCCGCGCAGCCGGCGGAGGAAGTGCGGCGGATTCTCACGGGCCTGTTGCGCGGCCTGGCGCATCTCCACTGTCACGGCGAGATCCACGGGGACTTGAAGCCGGGGAACATTCTGCTGGGGCAGGGTGGGGTGGTGAAAGTGACCGACGTCGGGATGGGCGGCGGCGAGGAGGGCGGAGTCGCTGGAACTCCCGGCTACACCGCGCCCGAGTGCTGGGAGGGGAAGGCTGCGAATATGCGGGCGGATCTCTACTCCGTGGGCGTAATGGCCTATGAGGCGCTGACCGGCAAGCACCCCTTCGGCGGCCGCACGATCCGCGAGGTGGTGGCGGGCCAGATGGAAGGCTGGGTCCCCTCGCCGGGGGCGCACAGCGTGAAGGTCCGCGCCGATCTTGAGCGGGTGGTGATGCGAGCGCTAGAGCGCGAGCCCGTCCTCCGCCAGGGGAGCGCAGACGAGTTTATGGAGGGGTTCGGGGTTGAAGAGCGGGTGGGGGTGATTCTGGGGGGGAAGTTTGTTGGGCGGGGATCGGAAATCGACGAGCTAGAGCGGATCCTCCGGGAGCCCAGTTCCAACTCGCCGACATACGTGCAGATCGCCGGGCCGGTTGGCTCCGGCCGGTCTGCCTTGATAGCGGAAATTGCCCATAGAGCGTTTTCGTCGCGGGTCCGAGTGATCGAATGGGACGACGCCACGCTTGAGGGGCTATCGAGCGCGCTTCAGCCGTCGCCCACACGAAGGCGAATCCACGATGGCAACCCAGGAAATGACGGCATCTCGGGCCTGGCGGAACATCTCCTCACTGCATCACGGTCGGGCCCGATTCTCGTGACGTCGGATCCCCCCGACGAGCAGCAGGCAGATGCAAGGAATCTCGCGCGCAGAATTGCACGCTACGTTGCAGCCGTCGCGATCGAACGGCAGATTAGATTTCCCATCCTGATTGTGCAGTCGGGCACCGCGACGATTCAGCCCATCGAGGTATTTGAACGGACAATCGCACTCGAGCCCTTCGACGGCAAGGAGGTGTCGCTGGCGATCCGTGGGCTCCTGGGAGCGGCACAAATCGAGAGCGAACTCCAGGCGATGTTTGCGGAGCAAACCTCAGGTCAACCGAATCAAGTGGTAGGCAGCCTTCTCAGGCTCGTGCAGAGGGGAATCCTGGTTCGGCGGGCTGGTGAGTGGCGCTTCCTGGAGCGCGAACAGATTCGATCGCTCGACTTCGCGAGTTCGAGGGACAACCTCGCAGCACAATGGCCGACTCTGGTCGCTGATCAGCACGCGTCGCTTCTCTTTCTTGCAGTGGTAGTAGCGGGTCTCCCGACACATGCGATCGCCAAGCTTCTTGACCAGGGCGAGACCTCGGTTCACACGAAGTTGGATGCCCTTGCTATCCGCGGGTGGGCCCTGGAACGACGGGGCGCCTGGAGGCTCTCGTCGGTTGCCGTTGTCGACGACGTTCTCGCGCTCGCGACTCCCAATGAGCAGCGCCTCGCCGCCCAGCTCGTCGCGGATCGAATCGGCGAAATGCTCGGCGAGGAGAGCCTGGCCGATGTGCGTGCGCAAGCATCCAGGGACCATGCCCAGCAAATGGTGGCGGTCAGGCTTGCCCAAGAGCGCCATGACTTCAGACTTGCGGAACGGAGAGCGTCTCGCGCGGAGTCTTGGGCACGAGCGAGTAGTGTCACCGCGGATGCGAGGGGGGCGAGCCTCGCCCGTGCCGAGGCGCTACATCGACTTGGCCGAGATCGAGACGCGAAGGCCTTGCTTCTCGACTCGGAAGTCTGGAGCGACAGTCGCGTTGAGCCATCTGCCATGCAAGGGCACTCCAAGGCTCTTGGCCGCATCCAACTCGCTCTAGGCGAGCTTGAGGGGGCCCGGGCCTGCTTCGAGGCAGTGATCAAAGGTGTGGGTGAGAGGGACTTCACGGCGACAGTCCTGAATGCCCACGCGGACCTCGCGGAGATTGAATGGCGCCACGGCGATGGGCAGCTGCGCGATCGATGCATCTTTCGCCTCAGGTCAATCCTCGGAGATACGACTGGCCGCCAAGACCTGGCGGATCCCCGGGCAGGACTCCTCTATCAGCTCGGGGCAGCGCTCATCGAGACAGGACGAAGGGAAGAGGCGCGAGATCTCCTCGAGGATGGGCTGCGCGAGCCCTGCGGCCCGTACTGGCGCATGCGAGTCCGCAATGCCTTGGCCACCGCGGTCTACTACCTCGGTGACTTCGAACGTACGCTCTCATTACTCGGGGAGGCTTGGAAGGATGCCGAGTTGGGAGGATTCGATAGCTTCAAGGCGAGAATTCTGTCGAATCGTGCCGGGTTGTACTACGGAATGGGGCGGTTCAGCGATGCCGTCGAGCATCATGGCCTGTCGGCAATGTGGGCGCGACGTACGGGAAGCACTTTCGAGTTTCTTGCCGCCTCTCTGGGTGCATCTATCAATTTCAGCCTCTTGGCGAAATACGAGTCCGCCATCGACCGAGCGCGTGATGCGTGGAATGCCGCCGCCGCCCTGCCGAACCCGCATGACATGGCCAAGGCTCTCGAAATGGAGGCATTTGCACTACACCAGCTCGGTGATGACGCCGCGGCTCTGTCGGCCGTCCGCAGGGTGTCGTCGGAACTCGGAGGCCGTGGTTTTGACGATGTGCAGCCGCGTCTTGACTGGCTGGAAGCACGAATTGAAGTCCGAGCGGGTAACTTCGGACGGGCACAGTTGCTCCTCGAAAAGGCAGAGGCTGTGCTTCTAGAGACGAAGGACTGGGAGGATTTACCGGGGGTCCAGATCGAACTGGACCGCCTCGCCTGGCGTCGAAAGGATCCCAATGCGAGTTGGGACAGAGTCCGTCTTACGACGACTAAGGCCGTTGAGGACGGCGCTTTGGTTGTTGCCCTGCGAGGCGCGCTCGTCCTGTCGGAGATCCTGGCCGACCGCGGGATCCACGATGGCGACTTGTTGCACCTTGTCCAGGAGGGGTTGACGCTTGCGGAGTCGGGAGGCGCTCGCGAATACGCTTGGAGAATCAGCGCCGGAATCGGCCACGGCGCTCTTCGCTCTGGTGAGCGCGAGGTCGCACAGAAGAGATTCGGACTTTCGGTCCGCGTGCTGCGAGAGGTCGCTGGCGAACTCAGCGAGGGCCGCCGTCGTCTCTATCTTGGGACGCCTCATGCTCAGGCCCTCCTTCGTGTCCTTGATGTGAGTCGCTAGTCTCCCAACTCCCTTACGGCTTCAGGCCATTGCCCGCGGGATTCAGCTCGTTACCAGCGTTGTTCGCCGTCACCGACTGCCCCTGCGCCTGCGTCCCCGACTCCGGCCCCATCAGCGAGCTGCCGGTGCATCCCGTCGTCGCCAGTGCCGCGACCAGTGCCGCCATCGTCGCCACCGTCTTCAGCGTCTTCTTGGTTCCCCTCGACTTTTCCATATCGCCTCCGTGGTTGCTGCCCGTTCTGGGCGTCCCGTTCCTGTGGGACTGCTAACGCAACCGCGGTGCCATGGCTCGGCTCCCGGCTTGCCGAAATCAAGGCGGTCATACGAAGCCCGTAACAAGCCATAGCAAATCGGGTTAGAAGATCGGATCGTTTCGGGCTGGACGAGGACTCGACATGGTTGCGCGAGAGCCACGGCTGGCTCGGGCACCGCATGGGTGGCCGTTCCCACTCGGATGAGGTCGAGTTGCCCTAAATAGCTTTATTAATTACACTTAACTGGCTTGGCCAGGTCGAGCCACGAACGCGGAGATTCGCCCAGGTCGAGCACCTCGGCCGATGTCAAGATTCGTTTCCATAAACCATTGAAATGAAACAGCTTGACTTGAGTTCGCTCTTGGTGGTAGCCTGCGCTTCGGTCCCACCTCTGAACGCTAGGCCGACACGGCAGCAGGGGGCGCGCGTGCTTGAGATCCTACGGCTTCTCACAGTCCGTCCCCACCAGTTCCGCCGAATTACGTCCTCCGATGTCGATCTAGAGAAACAGTCCCCATCAAGATATTGTCGCCTATCCGACCTTCACCCCCCCTCGGATCGGATCGTCGGCTCATGAATCGAGGCAGTAGCGCCATGAAGAAACACGTCTCGTTCCCAAGCGACTTGTGGCTGCTCGTGATCGGCGGGTTGGTGGGCTCGACGAGAAGTCGAATCGCTCCGATCCGGTTGCTCCCATTGCTCGTCTTACTGGTGGTGGCCGGAGTCTCGAGCGTAGCCGTGGTCACGTGGACTGGCACAGCGCAGGCCGTCCCAGGGCCAGCTCTTCCGCTTTCTCTTGTCGTTTCAGGAGCCGGTGAGAGTTTCCCAGCGTGCGACTGTGAGTCCCGTCGCACGCTCAGCCGGTTTCCCTCGTGAGGTAAGGATGCCATGAACCAATTTGCACGAATTCGACGCGCGGTATGGTGGTGTGGGATGTTGCTCCTACTATTGGTCGCGGTGGCCACCACCTCGATCGTGCCCGATCACGCCGTGGCGAAGCCATTTCCCGTTAGCACAGATCCCCTTTCAGGAGACCCCGATGACGACTATGGCCCCGCGCATGGGCCCGTGAAGGCCGGTACGGCGAAATCGACATCACTCGACTCATCGGCTGCCCTAACCTCGTCGTACCAGTCCGCTGGTACCCGAACCGATATCGCCTACCGGTATTTCAGAATCGTGTCGTTGAGAGCTTTCCTGGCGCTGTGGCGATGAAGGGTGACGCCGCAACCCTCCTTGCGAAACTCGAAGACCTCCGCTCGCGCAATCTGCTCGAGGAGCTCTTGCTGCTGACCGCATCCCTCCCACCCATCACCGAGGACTCCGACTCCGCGCGAATCCTGATCGCACGGCTTAACGCTCTCGAGCAACTCGGCAGATGGACCGAGGTTGTCCGCGAGGGCCAACCAGGGGTGGAAACGATTGGATCAACTTCAAGCCAGGCACTTCTATCTGAGATCCACGCCATCCTCGCGAGGAGCTTTAGGCGCCTGGGGCAGATATCCAGAGCGGAAACGCACCTTCGCGCCGCCCATCACATCGCAAAGTGGATCCTGAGGGACCCTGTCGCCGCGCTAGCGCACCAGCGCCGCCTAGCGGTTCTGTTCAAAGGCCTCGGGATGTGGAAACAGGCTACTCACGAGAGCCGCCGTGCCATCGAAGCCTCCTTGGAGCTGGGTGAGCCCGTGGCCGCCGCTCGGAACCGGACAAACCTCGCGATCGTGCTCCTGAAGTCCGGTGGCATCGAGGAAGCCGCCATCGAGGTCTCGAAGGCCGTCGCGTCGCTCCAAGGATGCCCGACTCCCCTCTGGAGAATCCTCGCTGAGATGGTTCAGGCGAAGTGCCACCGACTTCTAGGCCGCCACCAAGAGGCAAGGGAGCTTCTGCACCGCTTGCTCACCGAGATCCGATTCGGCGTGCACAAGCGCGAAGAGGCCATCTGCCTCGAGTATCTTGGCGATTGCTTCGTCAACTCGGGGTTGTGGACTGACGCCCTCGACTCCTACCGGGCGGCGGAGCGCATTGCGGCGGCCCATGCACCTAACGGGGACATCATCCCCGAACTCGGCCACCGCATCGGCGAGTGCCTCGTCCATCTCGGCGATCCCAACGCTGCCATCCTCGCCTGCGAGCACGGCCTCAAGGTCGCGCTCGAGACCGGCGACCGCTACGAGGAGTGCGCAACGCAGCGCGTCCTCGCCATGGCGCATCGAGCGGCCGGCAACGCGACCAAGGCCTACCGCCTCGCCGACCACGGCATCGCCCTCGGCCGCGCCTACGAGATTCCCTACGAACTCGCGCGGACCCTGGCGTGGGCCGGTTCGACGCGGCTGGAGAGCCAGCAGCGGGACGAGCAAATGATCGGTCGCCTTCAGCTATGGGAGGCTCGCGCCAATTTTGAGCGGATCGGGCTGGAGCACGAGGCCGTCGCTATCGACCGCCTCCTGGGATTCGAGGAATCGCCGGATCGCGAGGAGTCGACGCGGCCGGACCTCGCGGTGCTGGAAGGCATCGAAGGCCTGGATCGCGGAGCCCTCCGCTTTGGAATCGTCACGACGAGCCCCGCGATCAGCGCGGCGGTGGCCACGCTTCAGAGCGTCGCGCCGTCGAAGATCCCCGTGCTCATCTCCGGTCCCAGCGGGACGGGGAAGGAACTTCTCGCGCAGGCGCTCCACCTGATGAGCGACCGGCGCAAGCGGCGGCTTGTGCCGGTGAATTGCGCCGCGCTATCGCCCGGGATTCTCGACAGTGAACTCTTCGGGCACGAGCGCGGCGCCTTCACCGGAGCCGTTGCCGCGCGCGACGGGCTCTTCGCGGCCGCCGATGGAGGGACCCTCCTCCTTGATGAGGTGGGAGAACTTTCGCCCACGGCCCAGGCAACTCTCCTGCGTATTCTCGAGACCGGGGAATTGAGGCGCGTTGGCACCGACGAGGTGCACACGATCGATGTTCGCGTCGTCGCGGCCACGAATGCGGACCTTGGTGGGATGGTGGAGCGAGGGACGTTCCGGCGCGACCTCTATTACCGGCTGGCCGGGGTTAGAGTGGCTGTGCCGGCGCTCGCGGAGAGGGAAGAGGACATTCTGCCGCTCTTCCGCTACTTCCTCGCGCAGGTGTGCGCCGCCGCAGGAAAGCGTCTCTCCATGGCCGCCGACGTCGAGCCGCTCCTCCGCGCGTACGCGTGGCCGGGGAACGTGCGAGAACTCCGGAATGAGGTCGCCCGGCTGGTGGCGGTCAGCGAGAGCGGTTCCGTGATCGGCCTCGACGCCCTGCTCCCCGAGCTACGCGTGAAGTTGCCGGCGACCCTTCGCCGCGACAGAGTGCGGGCCGCCCAGGTCCGCGACGAACGTGCCTGGATTCTCGAAGCCCTCCGCGCCCACCGCGGCAACAAGACGGACGCCGCCCGGAGCCTGGAGGGGATGAACCGGACCACGCTACTGTACAAGATGGAGCGGCTCGGGATCAGGCCGGAGGAGTATTCGACGGAAGACGCTTAGGCATCAAGGCGCAGGAACCTGTCCGGCTCTCCCATTCGCCCCCGCGTCGGAAGTCCAGCCGTCTGCGCCTATCGTCCATCCAGCCCATTCGCCTGCCAGGCGCGTCAACTTCTGACGGCGTTCACGCGCTGACACTCCCCCCGCACGTTCGCACCCCAAGCTCCCGTCCTATCTTCTGATAGATCAACACATCCATCCCCCGGACCGTCACCTGCGGTTGGCATCGCACTTGCCCTAGGGCGGAGCGAGGCTTCGGCTCTATTGTTCCGCCTTGCCGATCAAGACTTCGGCTCCTAGGGCATCAGACGAAGGAGGAGGTGCATGCCACACGTCTCTCACGCCGCGACGAATCCGAACCGGGTCATTCTGTCCGCCGTCACCGTCTTGATCGTGCTCGCGGGGGCACCCGCCGGTACCGGCGCGAACCCCGCCGAGTCACCGACACCCCCCGATACAACCCACTCCGAGCGGCATTTCGAAACCTCGGCTCCCTCCGACGGGGTCGGCCCCGACAGCGCGGCCATTTTCGGAGACGGCCTCAACACTGGCCAAGGTCCCATCGTCCGAATGGGGCCCCGTGGCGAGGAGATGAAGGACGTTGGGTCGCGTGTCTGGCGGCCCCTAGCCGCCAAGGGCGCCTCTCAGCTCGAGCAAGACGCGCAGGCCCTGCGCGAGAGGAAGATCAGCCTGAAGGGACACCTGCCGATCACCATGGCGATCGCGGTTGAGGACTCCGCATCTCTCGGCAGACTTCTCGCTCTGGGCGACACGATTGCCTGCGCACCACCGTGCACCGTGGTTGTCCGAAGCACCATTCGCCATTTCTATGAATTGGGAGAGCGCGGTATTTCCTGCTGGGAGTACCGGCCGCCCGAGAGCATCAGACAGCCGACAGGTTCCGCGCCCCCGAAGGCGCCACCGGGATCCGGCCAATCGAGCGGGGGAAGGAGGGCGAGCGCCGCCCCTGCCGCGGGGGAGGCGGTTGCGGGACCGGTCGTTTTCTCCGAAGGGTTCGAAACCGAGTTCGTGCCGGGTTCCTCCTGGAGCGCGGCAGACTACAACTCGTACAACGGTCTCGACTATTGGGGCGACGTAATATGTGGGGCCGCGCACGGCGGGTCGTGGATCGTATCGGCAGCCTGGCACGGAGATGTGGGATGCGCCGCCTACGACAACAACCAGACGGCCGATCTGGAGAACGTCTCGTCGATCTACATGGGCTCCTACTCGTCCTTCACGGTCAGCTTCTGGGTCAATTGCAACATGGAGTCGGGCTACGACTTCCTTTCGTTCCAGGCGGGCGGGGCGCCCAATCCCCTGACGCAGCTCATCGAAATGACCGGCTCGTCGGGGGGCTGGGTTCAGAGGCAATGGATCTTCGACAATTCCGGCCACGCGTATGACAACCTCTATCTTCGTTTCGTGTTCGCGAGCGACAACTCGATTACCGCCGCGGGCGGAATTCTCTTGGACGACATTCAAGTCACCGCCAACTCGCCGAATCTCCTCGCGACCACTCCCACGGGCTGGAGCGGGCCGATCGTCCCTTCGATGAGCTTTGGCACCACGACGACCGGCGCGAACCTACTCACGGGTCAGTTCACCAACATCGACTGGGCCATCCGCAATGCCGACACGGGGTCCGCCGGCGGATTCTACGTCGACTACTACCTCGACAACGGGTGGATCGGATCGGACTACGTTTTCTCGCTTTCGGCGAACACCACGTACACGCGCACCGATTGGGGCTACGTGGTCAACACAGCCGGGACGCACACGCTCAAGATGGTGATCGATCCCACCGGCTCCATCACGGAGTCGAACGAGGGGGACAACACGTATCAAGCCGCGTTCACGTGGTCGAATCCCCCCGCGCCCGACCTCATCGTGCAGAGCGTGACGGTGACCGCGCAAACGCCGCCTGCGGCTCCCGCGATGGCGCCCGCGTTGTTGGAAACGGGGAGTGCCGTTGCGTACACGTTTACGATGGGGCAGACGGTGGACATCGCCGTGACCGTGCGTAACCAGGGAACCGCTGCAACGGGTGGGAGTTGCGCCCTCGACTGGTACAAGAATCGTGGAAGCCCCCCAGCATACGGCACCCGAGGAGAACAATCCGTGACCGTGGGGACGCTTGGAGCCGGCGCATCGACCGTTCTCCACTTCTACGCGACGGGAACCAAAGCCGAGACGTGGAACATGTACCTACTGGCGGACGCGACGAACGCGGTCGATGAGGGCAGCACCGAGGGTAACAACTCGCACGGGCCGGTGCAGACGGTATGGGCCTCAAGATTGATTTACGTCACGGGGACCTTCTTCTATGACGATTCTCTCTTGGGGACGACGACGACCCCGTGCAACGATGTGATGGTCATCGACACCGGGGATCCCAATGGAATCGATACGCTTGGCGCGGCAGCGGTATGCTGTTGGGATACTGGGCGTTTCATCATCGGCCCAATTGCCAACGTAGACACCGACGATGACAATGGGTTTCTAGATCTCAAAGTGCGTGTGAACTACAGAAGTAACGAGAACTGCTGGAACCTTTCCTATCCTGGCTCCTGGCTTGTTACCATGGTGAAGGACGACGGCACGCCGTGGGCATTCGAGTCGGGCGTGACGGAAGACTTCGCTGGAGACACACTTGACGTTGGGCTTCTCAAGCCTACCGGCTACGGCGATCGGTGGGCTCTGCACATGATGAAGACGATCGCCGAGCGTGGGTGGGCCTGGGTTCGTGACCGATGCCCCACAAGTATCGGGCTCGGGCCCCTCACCGTACAGTGGTCGCCTGGGTATTCAAGAGTCACGAGCTACGCGGTCAACACAAGTACCATTCACATCAATGGCTCGAGCACTCCATCGTGGGGCTACACTCCGGACGAGGCCGACGACTCGTGGGTGCTGCATGAGTATGGCCATCACGTGTCTTCCAGAATGGGCTTCGACATGTCTCCAGGAGGCGATCATACGATAAACGGCCCCAGCCCATCGCTCGAGCTTGCCTGGGGCGAGGGCTGGGGGCATTTCTTCGGCCTGTTCCGCCAATGGGGACCACCGAGCCAGACCATACGAAATAGGGGCGTCGACGGATTGGGCATTCAAGGCGAAGCCATCCTGGACCTCGAGCGTGGCCTGGTGACCCTTTCGCCGCATGGCCAAGTCGATACGCTCAACGCTTCGGGTCCCCTATTCGAGGTGTCAATAGCCAGTTTGCTCTATGATGTCATGGACTCGGAAGCGGACAATCAGAATGGGGATGCGTCCGGTGACTCGCTCGCAGACGGAATCGAGACCCTCTGGAGCGTTCTTCGGGACAGCAATCCGTCGCATGTCCCGGCGGCAACGGTGATTAGGACTGTATTCGACTTTCGTTCGGTTTATCAGGCGGCCACATACACACCAAACATGTGGACTGACCGATACAAGCGCACTTGGGATTTATTCTGGGAGCATGGAATACAAGGCGGGGTTACAGGAATAAGTGATTATGATCAGGCCCCACCACCGACGTGGAATCTGCACGCGAAACCAAATCCGTTTCGCCGAAATTCAGTCATTGCAATCACCATCCCCGAGGTCGCGAAAGTGGCCCCCATCCAAGTCAAACTGTACGATGTCCAGGGACGGCTCGTCACGACGCTTTCGCGAGGGCTAGTGGGTCCCGGATTGCACGAGGTTCGCTGGGATGGCAATGACCGTCATGGCAGAAAGGCGTCGGCAGGAGTTTACTTCTGTCGATTGGAAGGTCCCGGAATGAAGCGGACAGTGAGGCTGGTCAAGCTCCAGTAGGCGGAGGGTATATGTTGAGGATCTGCTTCATCAGAATTCTGGCGGTAATGCTCATCGCTCACGGCACTGCGCATGCGAGCAGCGGGTCCGTTGTTCCGCACGACTCACCGCTGTGGGTTTCCTATGTTCAGAGGTCGTGGATCACAGGTGAACCTGTTTCCCTGCTCGTGAGTGTCGACGGAGCCTACGAGAGGAACTCGACGGCCACGGTCAGCATCCAACTTCCGGAAGGTGCGAAACTAGTGGCGGGAGACTTGGTAAGGCTGATTCACCCCTCTGCCGCATGGCGTGGCCCTGCGGATCGTGAATGGGAACTTCGTTTCGTTCCGGGCGCGCCATCCTTAGGCCAGGTCCGGCTGAACGTACGACACGTCTCGTCGGATGGATACCACATCGATGAGGGCGACTACGTGATGAGTGTGGGGCCGCCGAGTGCAGAGACGGCGAACGGCAGATTCGAACCCGTTCGGGAAGAGACAATTCGAAAGGGAATTCGGTTCCGATACAGCGGGTTCGCACTCATCCCGATCGATGGGCCGGAATATGTCACCACTCAACACTTGTCGGTACGCGCGCGGGCGCTCGGGGGCCCCCCGGGGGTTTGCCGCTCGTGCAACGTTTCGGGGAGCGAAGACAGCGTTCGATTCCTTGCGGTGATATCCAGGGAGGGCCGGCTCTTGGAGGCGCGAGTATTGGGTCGCGCCCCTGGCTCGCCACTTTCAGCAGCCGCCAAAGCCGCACGCGCTGCTCTTGATTTGTGGAACTTCTCGCCCGCTCAGGCCCCAATCGGTCCTGTGGCTGACTGGGTCATACTTTTCGTTCCAATCAACACAGACAAGAAATAGCACGAGAACCGTCCCAATGTCGGCTTTCCACTCCAGACGACAGCACTCGTCGCCTGGCTCAGCGCAATCCAAGCGCCTCACCCTTCCGAGCCACGAAACAGTAGTTCTGGCACCAGCGAGCCAACACGGTCCCAAGCGCGGCGTCCGCCGCGTCCCAAACCGCCGCCACCGCCCCTGACCGCGCCAGCGCATCCGGCAGCGCCCCGGCGGAATTCCGGGGCAGACTCCCATATCGCCCCATGGCCTCCAGCCGCATCCCGGCGCCCGCGACCAGCGCCCTTATATCGCCCGACGTGTAACGAAACTCATGACGATGCATGCTGGGAAACCTCCGCGCCAGCCGATCGATGAGACTGTGCTGATTCGGAAAGTGGTAACAGATGAAAACTCCCCCCGGCTTCAACACGCGCACGATCTCGCCCAGACTCCGCGACTCGTCCCCGCCCGTCTCCCGTACATGCTCCAGCACTCCAACCGACACGACCGCATCGAACGTCGCGTCGGCGTAGGGAAGCCGGACCGGCTCCGCCTCGTTGCCCTGGATGAACGGGTAATCCGGATCGGGAATCCACGCGCGGAACGCGCCCGGCAGGAGCGAGAAACCGTGCGCCGCGCGCGCCGCACGCTGGAGGAAATAGGTGAAGTGCCCGTTTCCCGAGCCCCAGTCGAGCACCGCGGCGCCTTCTCGCGTGTACCGACGGACCAGCCGATAGAGGCGCCGATACTGGCTCGCGCCGATTCGGCTCCGGAACTGGAGAAGCTGGCGATCGGGGAACTTCCGCGCCGCGTCCACCAACTCGTCCAGAATCAGATCGTCGGATGCGGGGCCTTCCTTACGAATCGCGGCGGGACTTTCGATGACGGAGCGGCTCGGTTCGGGCGTCATCGGATCACTCCAACTCCTTCGGCCAGCGCTTCAGCGACGTGTCCGCCGCGGCCGCCGTCGCGTAGAGGCGCCGCAACTCCCGCGGTCCACCCACGACCGCGGCTCGCAACGAGTCCCGCCCCCACGCCCTCTCGATTCTCCACGCCGCGAACATACCCGAAATCGCGCCGTACTTGCTCCAGATCGGCCCGGTGGCGGCCAGCCCCAGGATTTCCTCGCGCGCTTCAGGGTCGGTCTGCGGATCGCGCAACCGTCTGCAGGCGAGCGCCAGTTGGTCGAACGCCTTCCGTTCCCGCGAACTCAGTCTCGCCGCGAACAACGTGTCGGCGCCGGCGCGCTCCTTCCAGTCGATGTAGTGCGCCACCCCTTCGTCCAGCATCACGCGCGCGATGTAGTCGAAGGTGTTCGTGGGATCGTGATAGTGCCGCCACCCCGGCTCCCCGAACTCCAGCTGCCGGAGCGCGGCGTGAAACGTCTCGTGAGCCAGCACGCGCTCCACGATCGCCATGCGCTCCTCGGTGGAGCCGCCGTAGTTGAGCGCCTCGCTCAGGTTGAAGAGCACCGTCGGGCCGCCGCCGTCCAGACTCCGGTCGAGCGTCACGGCGTCGAAGAGGTAGCGGGTCGCGATCACGAAGAAGACGCGTATTGGCTTCCAGGGCCGCTTGGGCACGTAGGCGGCCACATCGGCCGCGACGCGCGCCCGGATCGCGCCGCCCCGCAGCACCAGCGCACGCACCAGGCTGTCCACCGACGCGCGCTCGCGATAGGCGGACTCCAGCCCGAATCCGCAGATTCCCGAATCGGGCACCGCGATGGCTCTCGCCACCTCGGCGTCGGAGGGGACGCAGCGCATCATCGTGGAGTAGTAGTTCCGGAGCGTCAGGTAGGGAAGATCGGTGGCGATGGCGCGGGCGCGCGAGCGAACGTCGTCGTTCGGCTCCATCCAGAGCGAGAGGATCTCGGCGGCAGGGTTCAGGTCGAGAACCAGATCGTCGCCGCGAAGCGCCCGCGCCGGACCACGATTCGCGGGCGCGGACTCGGGAGTTCCGGCCACGGCTGCCCGCGAGGAACCGGCCGCGGCTGCACGCGAGGAACCCGCCGCGGCCCCAGTGCTACTCGTGGCGGCGCAGCCGCCCGAGAGTGCCAGCCCCGCGAGGAGCGCGGCGGCCAATCCTCTCGCCATCCGGGTCGGGAATCGCGAAACCTTCAGCCTACGCTCCCTCACCGAAGAGCCGCGCCACCACGTCCCGATGACGCTCGATCACAGCCTTCCGTTTCAACTTGTGCGACGGTGTCATGAGGCCGCTCTCGACGGTGAGATCGTTGGGGATGAGCGCGAACTTCTTGATCTTCTCGAAATCGGCGAGCGCCTCGTTCACGCGCGCCACCTCCTCGGCGATCTGTTCGCGCGTGGCGCCCTCCGCGGGGACGATCAGCGCCGCGACGAACTTCTGGCCTTCGCCCACCACGAGCGCCTCCGCGATCCGCGGCGACGACTTCAGCGCCCCCTCGATCGTCTGCGGCGCCACCTTCTTTCCGCCCGAGGTCACGAGGATGTCCTTCTTCCGGTCGGTGATCCGGAGAAAACCGTCCGCATCCATTTCACCGATGTCGCCGCTGTGGAACCAGCCGTCCCGGATCACCTCCGCGGTAGCCTCGGGCTTTTGCCAGTAGCCCTTCATGACGACCGGCCCGCGGATCAGGATCTCGCCGTCGGGCGCGATCTTCACCTCGATGTTTCGGAACAGGGGGCCCACGGTGCCCACCTTGTGCTTCCCGAAGGTGTTCACCGAGATCCCGCTGCTCGTCTCGGTGAGTCCGTAGCCCTCGAAGATGGGGAGTCCGCAGCCGTAGAAGAAGAGCGCCACCTCGCGGTGGAGCGCCGCGCCACCGGAGACGCGGAGGCGCGTGTGACCGCCGAAGCCGTCGATCAACTTCCGATAGACGATCTTCGCCGCGAGCGAATGCTGAAGCGCCAGGAGAGGCGGGGCATCCCGCTTCTCCGTGCGGCAGGTGGCCCACTCGATCGCCACGCGCCGCGCCCAGCGCCAGAGCGGACCGGTGGGGAATCCGGCTCCGGCCACGCGCTCGTCGGCGCCCCCCAGAACCTTCTCGTACATTCGGGGCACCGAGAGAATGATGGTCGGACGCACCTCATGCAGATTTCGGCTCAGGGCCTGAAACGACTCCGCGTAGGCGATCGTCACGCCGGCGTAGAGCATCGTGAAGAACCCGTTCGTCCGCTCGTAGATGTGGCTGAGCGGGAGGAACGAGAGATACGTGTCGTCGGTGCGGAGCTGCATGGCCTGCAGGGCCAGCAAGACCTCGGAGACGATGTTCCCGTGCGTCAGCATCACGCCCTTCGGCGATCCCGTCGTTCCCGACGTGTAGATGATCGTAGCGAGGTCGTCGGGCTGGAGTGGGACCGCGGGATCGACGGCGCCGGGGAGCGTGGCGGGCCAGGGATCCTCGTCGAACGCGTGGATCCAGCGGAGGGCGGGGGCCCCCGCCGCGCGGGCCTCCTCCAGCGTGGCGCGCTGCTCGGCGCTCGAGGTGAATGCGGCCACGGCGCCGGAGTCGGCCAGGAGGGGCGCGACCTGGTTCGCCGGGAGCGTGGAGTAGATGGGGACGGTCACTCCGCCGGCTGCGAGGATCGCCATGTCGGCCATACCCCACTCCAGGCGGCTCTCGGCAAAAATGGCGACGCGATCGCCTTTTCCCAGCCCGCGTGCGCGGAGTTGCCGGGCCATGGCGGATACATGCTGCGCCACCGAATCGATGGGCACGGGCTCCCAGCGGCCCTCCCGTTTCACCAGGAAGGCGTTGGGCTTCCGGCGCACCTCGACTGCATATTTTAGTAGGTCGGGTGCGGTTCGAACGTCCATATATTGACCTCCTCGAAACACTGTGACACACTCCGCGCGTAAAGGCCAAACTCAATCCCTTATACGACTTCAGGCGATAGGAACATGATGCGCGACGTCGTACTCCTCGACGGCTTCCGCACTCCGTTCGCTAAGGCGGGCACCGCCCTCGCGCGCGTGCCGGCCCGGGAACTGGGGCGCATCGCCGTATCCGAACTTCTCGCCCGTTCCGGAGTATCGCCCGCCGACGTCGACGACGTCATCATCGGCAACGTGGCCGGCCCCGCCGATTCCGCCAACATCGCCCGCGTCGTCGCGCTTCTCGCGGGAATTCCGAACCACGTCCCGGCCGTCACCGTGCATCGCAACTGTGCCTCCGGCATGGAGTCGATCGCGCAGGCGTACGAGCGCGTGGCGTCGGGTCAGGCGGATCTCGTCGTCGCGGGCGGCACGGAGTCGATGAGCCGCATTCCTCTCCACGTGAGCGACGGGATGACGCGCGTCTTCGAGCGGCTGATGAAGGCGAGAAGTCCGGTTCAGCGCGTGGGAGCGCTCGCCTCCTTCCGTCCGAAGGACCTCACGCCGAAGATCGCGCTGATGGAGGGCCTGATGGATCCGATTTCGGGGCTCAACATGGGCGAGACGGCGGAACTCCTGGCGCGCGAGTTCGGCATCTCCCGTGAGGCGCAGGACGACTTCGCGCTCCAGAGTCATCGCCGCGCGGCCGCGGCGCAGGAGTCGGGGCGCTTCGCGGAGGAGATCGCGCCGGTCTTTCCCGCGCCCTATCGCGAGGTTGTGTCGCAGGACGTCGGGCCGCGAAAGACGCAATCGCTCGAGGCGCTGGCGAAACTTCGCCCCTACTTCGATCCGCGCACCGGCACCGTGACGCCCGGCAACGCCTGTCCCATCACCGACGGCGCCGCCGCGATTCTGGTGGCCTCGGCGGAGAAGGCGAGGGCGCTCGGCCTCGCGCCCGCGGGAAGGATACGCGGCTACGCCTTCGTGGGGCTCGATCCCGCGCACATGGGGCTCGGCCCCGCGCACGCCACGCCGGTCGCGCTCCGCCGCGCGCGGGTGAGATTCTCCGACATCGGGCTCATCGAGTTGAACGAAGCGTTCGCGGCGCAGGTGATCGCGAACGAGATCGCCATGGGCTCGGCCGCCTACGCGCGCGAGAAGCTCGGCCTCGACGCGCCCGTGGGAGAGATCGACCGCTCGATTCTGAACGTGAACGGCGGCGCGATCGCGCTGGGGCATCCGGTCGGCGTCTCGGGAACGCGCCTGGTTCTCACCTTGCTGCGCGAGATGCGCCACCGCGACGTATCGCTCGGGCTCGCGACCCTCTGCGTCGGCGGCGGCCAGGGCGCGGCCTTCGTCCTGGAGCGTGCGGCATGAGCGCCGACCAGCACGAACTCTTCCCGGAGCGCGCTCCCGCAGCGGGTGCGGCACCCGGCGCGGATGCTACATCCGCGGTTCCCGCCTCATCGAAGCCGGCGCCTCGCCCGTCGCGAGCCGCCACCTTCACGGACGGGGAGCCGGCGGCCATCGGCGCCGGAGTCTACGGACCGTTCCGCCTCGACGCGCGCCCTTCCGGCGTCTACGTCCTCTCCTTCGACGATTCCGACCGGCGCGTGAATCTCCTCGATTCCCGCTCGCTCGACTCGCTCCGCTCCGCCGTGGCGGCCCTGAAGGCGAAGGGCGGCGTGGCGCCCCGCGCGCTGCTCCTCGTGAGCGGCAAGGAAGGGCAGTTCATCGCCGGCGCGGACGTGACCGAATTCCAGCGGATCGAATCGCAGCAGGAAGCGGAGACGAAGGTGAAGGACGCGCAGGCCCTCTTCCAGGAGATCCGCGACCTTCCGTTCCCGCTGGTTGCCGCGATCAACGGGCCCTGCATGGGCGGGGGGACGGAACTCACCCTCGCGTTCGACTACCGGCTGGCTTCCGACGCGCGCGGTGTCAGCGTGGCGTTCCCCGAGGTGATGCTCGGAATTCTCCCGGGCTTCGGCGGCACGCAGCGGCTCCCGCGGCGGATCGGGCTCCTGGCCTCGCTCGACCTCTTGCTCACCGGCCGCTCCCTCGACGCGCGCCGCGCGCGCCGCGTGGGACTCATCGACGATATCCTTCCGCGCGAGCGCTTCAACGGGAGGGCGGCCGCGTGGGTGGAGGCGCTCCTGGCCGGGCGAAAGCCGCGGATCAAGCGGCTTCCGCTCGCGCAGAGAGTTCTCCAGTCGCTGCCGCCGTTCCGTTCCTACGTCCTGAGCCAGGCGCGGAAGCGCGTCCTGGCGCAGAGCGGCGGGCACTATCCGGCGCCGCTCGAGATTCTTCGCGTGCTGGAGAGCAGCTGGGGGAAGCCGCTTTCCCAGGGGCTGAAGGTCGAGCGGAAGGCGGTGGCGAGGCTGCTTTTCACGGCCGCGTCGATCCACCTTCGCCGCATCTTCCTGCTCCGCGAGGCGGCCAAGCGGGAACCGCCGGCGCTCCACGCGCGGCCGGTCGCGCGCGCGGCGGTGCTGGGCGCCGGCACGATGGGTGGCGAGATCGCCTACCTCCTCTCCTCGCGCGACATCCACGTCCGGCTTCGCGACATCAAGCCGGAGCCGCTTCTCCATTCCCTGTCGCACGCGAAGAAACTCTTCGATAAGGAAGCGTCGCGCGGGCGGCTGACGAAGGCGGAGCTGGAGCAGGCGATGGCGCGCATCGAGCCGACGCTCGCCCTCGACGGGCTGGGGCGCGCGGACGTCGTCATCGAGGCGGTCGTGGAGGACCTCGGCATCAAGCAGGGAATCTTCCGCGAACTGGAGACACTCGTCCCCACGACCTGCGTCCTGGCGACGAACACCTCCTCCCTCTCGGTGCGCGCCATCGGCAAGAATTGCGTCCACCCCGAGCGGGTGGTGGGAATGCACTTCTTCAATCCGGTCACGCGCATGCCGCTGGTCGAGGTGATCTGCCACGAGGGCTCGGACGTGGTGGCGGTGGAAACGGTGGTGGCGCTGGCGCGCCGCATGGGGAAGACCCCGGTCGTGGTGGGCGACGAGCCGGGCTTCCTGGTGAACCGGATCCTGATGCCGTATCTCGGCGAGGCGGTCGCGCTGGTGGAGCGGGGGACGCCGATCGAAGCGATCGACCGCGCGCTCCGCGGCTTCGGCATGCCGCTCGGTCCCTGCGAGCTACTCGACGAGATCGGGCTCGACGTGGCGAGAAAGGTGGCGCACGTCCTGGAGGAAGCGTTCGGCGAACGGATGCCGCGCACCAACCTCCTCGACAAGCTGGTCTCGGAAGGAACGCTGGGGAAGAAGTCGGGCCGCGGCTTCTACACCTACGTGAGGGGAAAGCGCTCCATCGTGAATCCCGTGTTCGCTCGGTCTCCGTCGAAGAAGGACGCCGAGGCGACCGCGGGGCCGCCTCCCGAGGAGATCGTGGAGCGGCTGGTGGACGCGATGATCAACGAGGCGACGATGGCGCTCGAGGAACGGGTCGCCTTCTCCGCCGATGACGTCGACCTGGCGATGGTGATGGGCACCGGGTTCCCGCCGTTTCGCGGCGGGCTCCTCCGGCATGCCGATGCCGTCGGCGTGTCGGCGATCGTGGAACGGCTGCAGCGGCGGCACCATCAGGGAACTCCTGGCGGACCGTGCGCTCGGCTTCAATGGATGGCTCTCGCGGGGGGACGGTTCCATCCGGACCCGCCTCCCGAACATGGAACCGGCTCCAGCTAACGGAAGAGGATGAATCCCATGACTAGTCTGACGAAGGCGCTTCGCGCCGAGATGCGCGCCGCGGCGCGCGATGAATCGAAGCAGGCCGTGGAGACGCTTCGCGCGGAGATCCAGGCGATTCGGAAATCCATCACGATGCTCGAGCGTCGCCTCCTCACCGGCGCGGCGCCGGGATCGCGCACGCGCGCGGCGGCCGCGGGGAAGGTGGCCGATAACCGCCGCGCCCGCTTCTCCCCCGCGCTCATGCGGAAGCATCGCGAGGCGCTCGGGATGAGCCGGAAGGCATACGCGCGGCTCCTCGGCGTGTCGAGTCTCTCGATCTACCTCTGGGAAGTCGGCCGGACCCGGCCGCGTCGTAAGACGGTGCTCGCGTGGCAGGACCTCCGGAAGAAGGGCGCCCGCGCGCTGAGGGCCATGGCAGGCGTCGTGGCGCCGCGCCGCGCCGCGGGAAAGAAGCGGGCGCGCCGCGCGGTCACGAAGAAGCGGGTGCCTCGCGCGACCGCCAAGAAGCGCGCCCCTCGCGCGACCGCCAAGAAGCGGGCCCCACGCGCCGCGAAGAAGCGGACGCGCCGGGTCGTCGCCAAGCGGATGAGCCGCGCCAAGGCGGCCTAGCCCGGTGGAGGACGCGCGCGAGCTGTCGCGCCGGCAATTCAGCGCCCACGCCGAGCGCTACGTCACCAGCCGCGATCACCAATCGAGCGAAAGCCTCGACCGGCTCGTGGCGCTCGCCGCGCCCCGGCCCGAGTGGAGCGTGCTCGACATCGCGACCGGCGGCGGGCACACCGCGCTCGCCCTCGCGCCTCACGTGCGCGAGGTGGTGGCCTCCGATCTCACCCGGGAGATGCTCGGCGCCGCCGAGCGCTTCATTCGCGAGAAAGGGGCCACGAACGTCTCCTTCCGCGAGGCCGACGCCTGCGCGCTTCCCTTCGCCGACGCCGCGTTCGATCTCGTCACCTGCCGCGTGGCGCCGCACCACTTTGCCGACGTGGGCCGCTTCGTCAGGGAGTGCGCGAGGGTGGTGGCCGGGCGGGAAGGTGATCGCGATCGACAACATGGCGCCCCACGATCCCGAGGCCGCCGCGCACTTCAACGCCATCGAGAAGACCCGCGACCCCAGCCACCAGCGCGCCTACAACGAATCGGAGTGGGTGGCCATTTTCCGCGAGGCGGGTCTTCTCGTGGAACGCGTCGAGCACTTCCGGAAGCGGCGCGAATTCGATTTCTGGGCGGGCATGCAGGGGGTGGACGCGCCGACGAGGGAGCGGCTTCGCGCGATGTTTCACGACGCGCCGCCGGGCGCGAAAACGGCCCTCGCGCCGGAAGAGCACGAGGGCCGTCTGAGTTTCTACCTGGACGAGATCCTTATCCTTGCGTCGTCGGCCCCACGGGCTTGACGTCCATGATCTCGAGGATCTTCTGGCCGAACCGCTCCATCGCGTAGCCGGTGAGGTCGACGGTCTGGCTGAGCAGCCCGCGGCAGCGGTTGAACGGATCGGGGATTCCCTTGAACGCCAGCGGGTCCATCGCGCGCAGGTGGTTCACCGAGATCATGTAGAGCTCGCCCTCCTGCGTGTACATCCCCATGCAGACGTCTCCCGCCACGCATTTCACCGCGCATTCGAGATGTCCCGGCCCGCGGAGTCCCTTCTCGATGAAGCAGTAGTAGTCGACCACCTCGCCCCTGACGGTGACCAGGCGGCGATTGGAGACCTTGAGGCCGGCCGCGTTCAACTTCTCGGGCGCCGCTTTCGCCGTCGCGGTTCCCTTGGGCGGAGGCGGAGGCGACGTGCTCCTTCCTATGGCGGCCCCCGCGGCCAACGCGACGACCACGACGGCGGTCATCGACGCGAAGCGGATCCAGCGGGGAGCGGGGGACGTGCGGACGGGCTCGTCGGTGCGATGCATGCTGTTCTTCCTCGGTAGACTACGGTCCCGGTTTGGGGGGCGTCGACGCCGCGGCGGGCGCCGGCTTGGCGTACTTCACCTCGAGAAACTTCACGCCGTGGCGTTCCCAGTTCAGCCCCAGAACCTCGACCTGCTTGGCCGCCAGGGTCTTGAGCAGAACGTAGGGGTCGGGCGAGCCGACGAAGCCCTTCGGTTCCATGGCGCGATCGTGATTCTGCGTCAGCACGTAAACCGTGCTGTCCGCGGTCATGATGCCCATCGGCACGCCGTTGTTGATGCACTTGGTGGCGCACTCCCGGTGCAGTTCCCCGGTCAGGCCGCGCGAGATGAAGCAGCCCATGTCGAGGAGTTCGCCGACTACCTTGATCGGTTTCTTGGGCCCCTTCGGGGCGGCGGTGCCGCCTGACTGCGCCCCCGCCGTGGCGGGGAAATCGGCCGCCGGAGCCATCAGCGCGACCGCCAGCGCAACAAGGAGAAGTCGTTTCATACGATGAATGTTACCCCGCACCCGCGCGAATGCTCCATGGTCCCTATGGCGTAGGAAGCATGGGCGTTCGGAGCCATGTGACGTAGGCCCACAGCGCGTCCACGTCTCCGGGCCGTAACTGCTTGCGATAGACGGGCATCCGGAGCGGCGCGCGCTCCAGGAAAAAGCGCGCCGCGGGATTCGCGGAGAATCGCCGGCTCACCCCCTCTTCCACCCACTCCCCGAATTCCCGGCGGTCGGCGACCAGCTCGGGGAAGTCAGCCCCGTCCCAGGGAGGAACGAATCCCTTGAACGAACCTGGGTTCGGCCGCGCGAAGCGGCCGCCGATGCCGTGGCAGCCGAAGCAGCCGAGCGCGGAGGCCCGCTCCAGCCCGGCCGCGGGGAGAGAGTCTTCAGGCGCCGGCTCTCCCGCGGCGGCGAGAACGAAGGCGACGAGGTCATCCATCTCCCGGCCGGTCAGCCGCTTCCCATAGGCAGGCATCCGGAGCGCGCCCTTCTCCCGCTCGGCGCGCCATGTCTTGCTTGCCCGGCGCGTTTTCGTCGCGCCGTCGCGGATCCACTCGCGCACCTGATCCGCGTCCTTGGCGTACATCATGAGCGTGCCGGGGAATGCCGGCACCGTGAGGTCGGCGCGGCCGGGGTTGGGTACTCCCTTCGTCCCTTCCGGGCCGTGGCAGGAGAAGCATCCGTTCGCTTCGGCCAGACGCCGCCCGCGCTCGGCCGGCGTGAGCCGCGGGCGCAGCGAATCGGCCGCGGCCAGGAGCACCACGACCAGGGAGGCGGCGAAGAGGAGGAGAAGCGCGCGGCGGATCATGAAGGAAGACGCGCGTGAGGCCGTTCGGGACCTCACGCGCGCTTATGAGTTACTTCGCGGGAGCGGCCGCCAGCTCGGCAGCCGCGACATCGATCGACTGCAGCCCGCCCCTGGTCGCCATGGTCCCGGTGATCTTCACCTGCTGCGAGACCCAGCCCTTGCAGGCGTTGAAGGCGTCGCCGTTGTCGTGGTTCATCGTCAGGACGAACACCTTGTTGCCCTTGACCACCAAGCCCATCGGCATGCCGCCCGCGACGCACTTGAGACCGCACTCCATGTGCTTCTCACCCATCGCCGCGTGACCCATGTAGCAGCCGAGATCGACGACTTCGCCGGTCCAGCTCTGGCTCTTCGCTTCCTTCTTCCCCTCGGCCGCGAACGCGCCAGAGAAGGCGAAGAGAGCCACCAGGGCCAGGGCCAGAGAGACCGTGAGCAGACGCTTCATCGTGATTCCTCCTTTGGATGGGCGCCGACCGCTCCGCGGCCAGCGTGATGGAATACCTCTCGCAAGAAGCCTACGCCTCCGCGGATGGGGGCGCAACCCGCTCGGCGGCCACTGCTCGGCGGCCATCCGCTCGGTGGCCCCGTTCGGCCGCCAGCGACAGCCGCCCACAGGATCACCAGTCGCTTTCCGGCCATGCGCCGATTCTACCGCGCGAGCGCGGCGCGGAGGGCGTCGTCCAGCCGCTCGTGGCCGAAGGAGAATCCCGCGCGCGCCAGCCGCTCCGGCACGGCCTTCGTGCTGGCCAGGAGAAGCGCGTCGGCCATTTCGCCGAGAAGGAGTCGTAGGGCAAACGCGGGAACGGGAAGCACGGCGGGCCGATGAAGCGCCCGCCCCAGCGCGCGCGCGAACCCGGCGCTCGTCACCGCTTCGGGAGCCACGGCATTCACCGCGCCGGAGATCGACTCGTCCTCGATCAGGCGAACGAAGATGGCCGCGATGTCGTCGAGCGAGATCCAGGGCCACCACTGGCGGCCGTTTCCGATCGGACCGCCGAGCCCGAGGCGGAAGGGGGGGAGCATCGCCTCGAGCGCGCCCCCTTCGCGGCTCAACACCATTCCGATCCGCGCGTGCGCCACTCGCGTCCCCGCGCGCGACGCCGGGGAGGCGGCCTCCTCCCACGCGCGGCAGACGTCGGCCAGGAAGCCTTCACCCGGTCCGCTCGTCTCGGGGAGCGTCTCGTCGCCGCGATGGCCGTAGAAACCCGTGGCCGAGGCGACCACGAACGCGCGGGGACGATCGGTGGAAGGAGCGGAGGCGATCCGCTCGGCGAGAAGGAGCGTGGAGCGGACGCGGCTCTCCAGGATTGCCTGCTTCCGTTCGGTGGTCCAGCGCCCCGACGCGATGCTGACGCCGCCGAGGTGAACGACCGCGTCGACGCCTCGGAGCCGGTCCGGGTCGAGGAGGCCGCGATCGGGATCCCAGGGAATCGTTCCCGCGCGGTCGGCGCTACCGCCACCGCGGCTACCGCCCCCATCGCCGCCGGCGCGAACGAGTCGCGCGACCTCGTGCCCCCGCTCCGCCAGGCGCGGTACGAGCGCGCCGCCGATCAGTCCGCTCGCGCCGCCGATCACGATCCGCATCGACCGAGTCTACCCGATGCCTTCTGGTACCAGAGAGGAATTGCGCCCGGCGTCCGCGGGCAGGTAGCCTCCGGGTCATGACGTGGTCGCCGCCCGATCGTCCTCACGCGCCTCTCTCGGAATGGGTCCGCCCCATCCACGACTGGCCGCGGCAGGGCGTTCTCTTCCGCGATCTCACGCCGCTCTGGGCGGACGCGGAGGCGTGGGGGCGAACCGTACGCGCGCTGGCGAAGCCGTTCGATGCCGCGCCACCCGATCTGGTGCTCGGCATCGAGGCGCGCGGCTTTCTCGTGGCCGCCGCGCTCGCGGCGCACTGGAAACGGGGCGTGCTTCTGGCGCGAAAACCGGGGAAGCTGCCGGGGAAGACCCTCAAGGAGGAGTACGAGCTGGAGTACGGGCGCGCCTCGCTGGAGACGCACGGCGACCTGCTCCGTCCAGGGACGCGCGTCCTCATCGCCGACGACGTCATCGCGACCGGTGGAACCGCGCAGGCCGCCTATCAACTGGCGAAGGCGCTCGGTTGCACGCCGATCGCCTTCGCCTTCCTCGTCGAACTTCTCTACCTCGGCGGGCGCGCCAAACTCGAAGCCTCCGCGCCGGTACACTCGGTCATCGCCTTCAATGGCGAGGGCCGCGCCCGCGTCTCCGAGTAGCGTCGCGCCGGCTCAGGCGGCCGGCTTGAACGCCCGCACCTTCACCGAGCGCACCGCGCGGAGCGTCGCAGCCGCCGCGGCTTCGTCGGGGCCGAACGCCGCCGCGCCGTACTCCTTCTCCTCCAGCACCTCCACGCGCTCGAACCCCGCCTCGCGCATCAGCGCCAGGTAGTCGTCCCTCATGGAAGCGCCCGCCACGCAGCCGACGTACGCCTCCACCGACGTGCGAACCGCCTCCGGTAGGGGAGCCACCAGGACCAGATCGCTCAGGACCGCACGGCCGCCGGGCCGAAGCGTCCGGAGCGCCTCGCGGAAGACGCGCGACTTGTCCGGCGAGAGATTGACGACGCAATTCGAGATGATGACGTCCACCGTGCCGTCGGCGACAGGGAGGTTCTCGATCTCGCCGAGACGGAACTCCACGTTCGTGAAGGCACCCTTCACGGCGTTGGCGCGCGCGCGGGAGAGCATCGACGCGGTCATGTCGACTCCCAGAACGCGCCCCGTCGGACCGACCTCGCGCGAGGCGAGGAAGGCGTCGATTCCCGCGCCCGATCCGAGGTCGAGCACCGTCTCGCCCGGCTTCACCGCCGCGTGCCCGAGCGGATTGCCGCAGCCGAGCCCGAGATCGGACCCCGAGGGAACGACGGCGCGCTGCTCGGCGCTGTAGCCGAGTTCCTCCAGGGAGACCGTGGTGCCGCAACCGCAGTCGGTCCCGCAGCAGCCCTGCGGTTCGCTTCCCACCGTCTCGGCCACCTTGCCGTAACGCTCCCGCACCGTCTCCCGGATGTCGTTCGTGGTCATGACGGACTCCTTTCCATGGTTGGTTCCAACCCGCGCGCCAGTTCTACGAAGCGCGTCAATGTTTCGGGACGGGCGCAGTAGCAGACGCGCGGACCGTCCACCTCGCCTTTGATCCAGCCTGCTTCCTTCAACACCTTCAGGTGCTGCGACACGGTCGCCTGCGCCAGTGGGATGCGATCGACGATGCCGCCGCAGACGCACTCGCCGCCGCTCAGGAGAAGGCGAACGATGGCGGCGCGCGCCGGGTGCGCCAGCGCCTTCGCCAGCTTCGCCAGTTCCTCGTTCTGCGCTTCGGAATCCTTCGCGCGCCGGTCGAGGGGTATTGAAATCGGCTGATTCGGGTCCATCGGGCCTCCTTTTTCGTTGATCGTAAATATACGATACAAGTCTCTCGGCTTCAAGGAGCATCCCGGAGTGTTATTCTCCGACCGCATGGAACGACCCGCGTTTCTCCTCGATTTCCAGGACTGGGCGGTCATGAGGATCACCGGGCCTGATGCCCGTGAATTCCTGCAAGGCGTTGGAACACAAGATGTAGCAACCCTCCGACCCGATGCCGCCAAGCCGACCCTCTTTCTGTCGGAAAAGGGGCGGCCTCTGGCCCTGGCGTGGGCGGTCCTGGACCGCGAGGGGGAGGGCGCCACTCTCTTCGTGGAGCCGGGGGGACGGGAGGCGCTCCTGCCCCACCTCGACCGCCTTCGGGTCATGGAGGACGTCGTCTTCGCGGGGCCGAAGGGAATGCCGCGCCTCTACGGCGTTGCCGGCCGGGACCGGAGCAGGGTGGCGCGCGAGCGGGCGGCGGCGCTCCCGGGCGGCGAGGCAATCGAAGCCGATCCGGCCACGTTTCTCCTGCTGCCTCCCGGAGCGGAGAAGCCGGGGAGCGCGGCGGGTCTGCTGACGTCGGCCGTCTCGCCCGAGGAGGCAGAGGCGTGGAGAATCGCGGCGGGAATCCCGCGCGCCGGCGTAGATTTCGATCAGGACCGGATCGCCACGGAGCTTTCGCTCCCGCAGGCGATCTCGCTCGATAAAGGATGTTTCGTGGGCCAGGAGGTCGTGGCCCGCACCACGCATCGCGGAGCGGTCCGGCGTCATCGGATCGGGTTCCGCTACCCCGGCCAGGCGGGAATTCTGCCGCGGGGAACCGAACTCAGGGCGGGAGGGAACCTCCACGCCGGGATCATCACCAGCACGGTACTCGAGCCGGGAACGGGGCGCGGCTTGGGCATGGGCTACCTGACGACGGAAGCTCTCCAGAATCCCGTGGAGGTTCTCGCTATCCAAGGCACGGTGACAACGCACCTCGAGGTCGCATCATGGCCACTCTAGCCGCCCGCCGCACCATCGACTGGATCGGACTCGCCTGGGACTTGCGATCGCCGCCGCACGCGGTCCGGGAGCACCACCGAAATGCACTCTAGGGATGACATAACTGCCATAATTTGATATACTTCCGCTTCTGTGCGAATCCAGCGTTGATCCTGGGTCGGATCACGCAGTTCCCCAGATGCAACCTGCTCCGATACGGTTCATCTCAAGTCTCGGCCAATCGGCCACCAAGGGGGGTGAGAACCGAGCCCACGACGACTTCCACTTTCCGTTCACGCCACGCAAGCCATCGGGCGGCCCCGTAAGGAACTCGGTCCGCCGAACTGACGACGCACCTCAGGAGAACTGGCGATGAATCGCGTCCGTCGAACGGTCGTGCTGGCAATTGCCGCGCTCGCGATGATCACCGCGAGCTACGCGGCAGCCACCACGGTCGAAAAGATGTCCCTCAGAGATCTCGCCAAGAAGTCCGACGCCATCGTGCTCGCCCGCGTCGAAGACGAATCCGCCCGCTACGAATCCAACAAGGAAATCTTCACCTACATCACGTTGCGCGTCCTCGAGCCCGTGAAGGGCCCGAAGAAGGACGACGTGATCACCATCCGGCAGCTGGGCGGCACCATCGACAAGATCGCGTCGATCGTCCCCGGCACTCCGACCTTCCGGAAGGGCGAGGAAGTCGTCCTTTTCCTGACGCGGAAAGACGGAGCCGGCTATCCGTGGGTCATGGGGCTCCAGCAGGGCAAGTACTCCGTGACGGCGGATGAGCACGGTCAGAAGCACGTCCGCAGCGAGATCGACGGGCTGGTTCTCGTCGCTCCGGGCGGCAAGACGAGCGAAGCGGACGCCGGCAAGGCGCAGCCGCTTCAAGCGTTCCTCGACGGCCTGCGCACCGAGCTCGACGAAGCCGGCAAGGTGCAGGTCGAACCCACCGACAAGTAAGGGAGGGCGAGCACCATGAAGACGAATCGATTCCGCTTCATCGTCGCCGCGCTCCTCGTCGGCGCGTTCGCCGTGGCGAGCGCCGATCCGGCCGCGGCCTTCATCCGACTGGGACGCCAGGTCGACGCGGCAAGCCCGGTCGTCCAGGCCCACTGGCTCGACACCGATCTTCCGCTCAAGAGCGCGGTCAATCCCACCAACCTCGACATCCCCTCGGCGACGGCGCTGGCGGTCGTTCAGGCCTCCGCCCAGTCGTGGGTCGACATCAATACCTGTTATTTCACCGCGGACGTCCATCAGTGGGGGGCGCCCGAGACGAACCCCGATCTCGAGTTCGACGGACAGAACAGCATGTACTTCGACGGTCCGGGCGTCAGCTTCGCCCCGGGCGGCGGCGTCATCGCGTTCGTTCGTTCCATCGTCAATCTGGTCGACGGGCAGACGCTGGACGCCGACATGGTGTTCAACGACCGCGACTTCTTCTGCTCCACGTCGTCCCCGGCGCTGACGCCGGCGCCGGCGGGGCAGTCGAGCGTCGACCTCCAGGCCGTCGTCACGCACGAGTACGGGCACTACTTCGGTCTCGATCACACGTCGGTAGCGGGTACGACGATGATTCCGTTCATCGTCAGCAACACGTCACAGCGGTCGCTCGAACTCGATGACCGGGCCGGACTCTCGGACGTCTACGCCGAGTCCGTCGCGCGCGGTCTCTCGGTCGGCGGTGTCGATTTCCGCGCCACGACCGGCGTGATCAGCGGCACGGTGCTGAACGGCTTCAACGGCTCGGCCATCTTCGGCGCGCACGTCGAGGCAATCAACCTCGCGGCCCCGACCGCGGCGAACTCCATCAGCAACATTTCGGGCGAGTACACGCTCCGGAACGGACAGGGCGACTACTCGCTCCGCGGCCTCCCGCCCGGGAACTACGCCGTCCGCATTGTTCCGCTCGACGGCGTCAACACGACGGCGGCCGACGCGAACGTCGGCGGCGTCTACAACGGCCTCGACATCGGCTACGAGCCGGAGTACTGGAACGGCGCGGCGGAGGGGTCGAACGGTTTCACCGATCCTCCGGGCGCCTTCACGGCGGTCGCGGTCTCGGCCGGCGCCAACAGCGGCGGCATCGCGTTCCAGACGAACACCTATCCGGGCCGCGTCCTCATGGCGCAGCACGGCTCGTTCGAGAACTTCGTGACCTTCCGGAACACGGGCTACCTGGCGGTTCGTTTCGATCCGCCGTTCGATCCGCCCTACACGATCTCGAACATCCAGTTCCCCTCGTTCACGTTCAACGGCATTCCGGCGCCCTTCCTGAGCGCGCGGCTCTGCCCGATGAATCCGGCGACCGGCGGTCCCGACATCGCGAGCCCGCTCTTCGTCCAGACGCCGTTCAACGGCAATCCGAACGGGATCAACACGGTTCCGCTGAATCTGGCGGTGAGCGACGCGGGGAAGACCTTCTTCTGGGTGCTCCAGTTCCCCACGCAGTCGACGCCGGGATTCCCGAACAATTTCCCGTTCATCCGCATGGACTTCACCCAGCTCGAGAAGGGGCTCTTCGGCAATAGCTACAGCATCAGCCTCGCCGGTGCCGTGACGCTCGCCATCGATCGCAACTACGCGATCGACATGACCTGCCAGGTGCCGGAGAGCGAAGTGCCGATCGTGAATCCCGCCTCCTTCGGCGGAAACAGGCGCGCCACGCAGATGGAGTTCTCCTACCGGGTCGCGCCGACCAACACTCGCGCCGACGGGTTCGCCTTGACGGCGAATTCGCTCGATCGCACGGAGCTGGTCTCGCGCGGCATCGTCTCCAACTTCTCCTACGCGGTGAAGGACACCGCTGGGGCCGGGGCGGCGACCTTCCACTATGAGCCGCTTCCGTCGAGCACCGTTCCGACGATCTGGGCCACGCAGGCGATCGACAAGAACGGAAACCGGAGTCTCACGTCCAACGTGACGATCGTCGGATTCAACGAAGACGCCGACGAGCCGAACGGCCGCCTCAACGAGGCCAAGCCGATGGCCACGCCCGTCGCGTCGCGTCCGGGGACCTACTCTCCGGCCGGCGACCAGGACTACTTCTCGGTCCAGGCGAAGCCGGGCGACATGATCGACGCCAGCGCCGCGGCGACAGGGCAGGACGGCAACAACAACATGGACCTGGTCATGTTCCTGTTCGACAACAACGGCGATCTGGTGGCCGCGAACGACGACTTCTCGGGCCTGAACCCGCGTGTCACGTATGTGGTGCCGCCGCCGTCGGCGAACTCGAACAGCAAGGCGCCGCGGACGTACAAGATTCTCATCTCCGACATCACTTCCTCGGCGTTCGCACCGACGGCTCCTCCGCAACTGCGTACGGGGCAGACCTACGTCTGGACCGCGACCGTGACGCCGACGGTGGCTCTGGCCGGCCGGTTGGGCCGTGACCTCGATCCGAATCGGTTCTACTTCGCGAACTCGGGGCCGAACCCGGCGAATCCGACGGCGAAGTTCATGTACGCGATTCCGCGGAGCGCCGGATCGGGCGCGCAGGTCTCGATGCGCATCTACGACGTGAGCGGCCGCATGATTCGCACGCTCGTGAACGGCTTCCAGGCCGCCGGTCCGCACACGGCGATCTGGGACGGCAAGAGCGATCGTGGAGTCGGAGTCTCCTCGGGCCGTTACTACGCGAGGATCAAGGCGGGATCGTGGGAGTCCACGGCGAACGTCACGATCCTCAAATGACCTCGTGATGCTTCATCGTTTCGGGGGGCCGGCGCGTACCGCCGGCCCCCGCTGCTTTTCAGGGCTTTGGGCGGTCCGCGCGCTCTTGGCGCTCCCGGCGGCCACGGCGTGGGCCGCGGTGTGGGCCGCGTTGGCACTCTCGCTCGGGTCCCTCGCGCCGCCGGTCGCGCTTGCCGCCGACTGGATCCCGCCGAGACCGGTCTCGGCATGGCTGCCCAGCGCGACGATCGCCCCGGGAAGCGCGGCGACGCTGGAATTTGTTCTCCGCGCGGAGGGGGCCGCCGCCTCCGTGGAGTGGAGTGCCGTCAGTTCTGGCGGGTTCCTCGCGACCGTGACGCCGGCCTCGGGGACGCTCGTCCTCCAGGCCGGCGTCATCGCGCGCATCCCGCTCTCGGTCGGCGTGCCCGCGGCGTCGCTCGGCCTCGGCAGCGTCTCGGTTTCCGTCGTCTACGCCAATGGCGGAAGCCTCGCTGCCAAATCGACCGCCTCGATCATCGCGGCCACCGATGGGAGGCCCGAGATCTGGCCCGCCAGCCCCACCTGGTCCGGAACGGCGGGATCCTCGGGAGTCGCCGCCTTCACGGTTCGAAGCGGCTCCGGCAGCTCCGAGACCGTCGTCGTGACGGCGGGGAAGACGAATCCCGATCCGAACAATGTCGGAACGCTCTTCCCGGGAGGCTCCGCGCCGGCGACACTCCTCGTTCCGGGCGGCGGCACGGTCCCGCTCGACGTGAACGGCACGCTCGCCGGAAACGCGTGGGCGGGAAGTTCTAATTCGTTCCAGGTGAGCCTGACGAGCACGCTGGGAATCTCCACCGCGACCGCCTTCGCCATCGTCGAGACGGCGATTTCCGATTCGCTCCCGACCGCGCTCCGTCCCGTCGGCCTCGTGCCGCTCGACCAGGGCGCCACCGGACGCGACGGAGCCGCGCTACTTCCCGCGCGCGGCGCCTGGCTCGTGCCGGAAGGATTGGGCGGCATCGAGGTTTGCCGCACGACGTCGACCGACTCGATCGGCCTGACCGACGCGGACGGCGACGGAGGCGACGACCGCCTTCTCGGCACGATTCGAATTCCTTCCTTCGCGGCCGCGCTCGCGGTGGTTCCGGGATTCGTCGCGGCCAGCGGCGAGACGCTCGACCTCGGCCTTCTGGCCGCCGGCCGCGCCGGCCTCATGCTCCTCGATCTCCGCGTGATCGAGGATCCGGTCTTCGGCTCCTGGGAGGATTTCTTCGACTCCGACCAGAACGGCGTGGACGACCGCATCCTCCGCACGATCCCACTTGCCGGCTTCGCGACCGACGTCGCGTGGACGCGGGCCGCCTCGGGGCGTGTGGTGGCGTTCGTCGCCGATGCGGATACCGGCTCGACGCCCGTCACCGCGACGTTCGACCCGCTGGCCACGGTGGCGGGCACGGGCGCGGGCGTGGTGGCGATCGACGTCACCGCCGCGGTCGACTCACTCTCCGGTCTTCCGGTCATGGCGGGTACGTGGAGCACGCCCGGTAACGCGCTCGACGTGGAAGTGCGCGGCGGCGGCGCCGTGGTGGTCCTTGCCGTCGCCGACGGTTCCGCGGGACTCGCCGTTGCCGACGTCTCGCTCGATGGGGGAACGCCCGCGACGGTTGCGTTCACGCCCAGGCCCGAGACCGCGCTCTCGACGGCGTGGGGCGCGCCCTACGCGCGTGATCTCGCCTGGATTCCGCATTCGCGCGACAGCGCCTACGTGGCGATCGCGGCGGCGGCCGGCGGGCTTCAGATCGCGCGCGTTCCCGCGGCGGGGGCGCCGGAGTTGGTGGCGGCGCAACAGACCTCGGCGGCGCCGTGCGGTGTGGCGAGCGCCTGGACCGGAATTCTCGGCGTCGCGCAGGCGGGCGGTGGGGTTGCGCTCTTCCAGTCTCCCGGGCGCCCGGCGTTCGATCTCGTGACCGCGGCCGCTGCGGGGCCTTACACCGCGCCGGTTCTCCTCGCGCGCGGCGCGGCCTGGCCCGGGGGCACGGCGCTCGAGAAGGCGCACTTTCAAAATCCCGCCGGCGGTGCGACGGCGCTGGTGGTCGAGCCGACCGCCGGCCCGCTTCCGGACCTCTTCGTCTCGGACAGCTCTCGGATGCTGGTGCTTCGCCCGGGTGCGATGACGGTGACGGCCGTGGAGCGGGAGCCGCGTGCGGCGCCGGCGGCCCTCGGCCGCGTGCGGCTCGACGTCTTCCCGAATCCGATCAGCGGAGCGGCGATCGTCCGGGCGCGCGCCGCGACGCGCGGGGGGGCGGAAAGCGCGCCCCTCCTTCGCGCGAACGAGCGGATCGACATCCTCGATGTGCAGGGACGGATGGTGCGGACGCTCCAGGCTCCCTCCGCCGGCGTCGGCGCCACTGCCGGCGTCGCCGAACTCCGCCTCGAGTGGGATGGACGCGACCGATCGGGCCGCCGCGTTCCCTCGGGCCGCTACTGGGCGCGCCTGCGCGCGGAGGGGCGCTACGTTGGCGAGGTGATTCCGTTCGTCGTGCTCAAGTGACGTCGCCCGGCGAAGCCGCCCGCGCGGCCGCGGGTGGCGAGCCTCAGTCGCGCCAGGGCTGGTGGCGGTTCGTGATCGGGAGGCGCCGGTCCTTTCCCAGCGCGCGTGGCGTGATGCGGATTCCCGGCGGCGCCTGGCGGCGCTTGTACTCGGCCTTGTCGACCATCCGGATCACGCGCCGCACCAGCGCGCGATCATGGCCGAGCGCCATGATTCGCTCCACCTCCCAATCCTCCTCCACGTAGGCGCGAAGGACCGGATCGAGGATGTCGTAGGGCGGAAGCGAGTCGGTGTCGAGCTGTCCCGGCTTCAGCTCCGCGGTCGGCGGCCGGGTGATCGTCCGCTCGGGAATCCACGGTTTCCCGGCGCGTGCGTTCCGATAGTGCGCCAGCTCGTAGACGAGCGTCTTGAAGACGTCCTTCAGCACCGCGAAGCCTCCCGCCATGTCGCCGTAGAGCGTCGCGTAGCCGCAGGAGTACTCACTCTTGTTTCCGGTGGTGAGGACCATCCAGCCGAACTTGTTCGAGAGCGCCATGAGGAGATTGCCGCGGATGCGCGACTGGAGATTCTCCTCGGTCGTGTCCTCGGGGCGCCCGGCGAAGACGGCGGCCAGCGTCTTCCGGTACGACTCCATCTCGTCGCCGATCGGAAGCGTGCGGTAGTCTAGTTCCAGATTTCGCGCCAGCGCCTCGGCGTCCTCGGCGCTCTCCGTCGAGGTGTAGGGAGACGGCAGGAAGACGACGGTGACGTTTTCAGCCCCCAGGGCGTCGGCTGCGATCGCGGCGGTGAGCGCGGAATCGACGCCGCCCGAGAGCCCGAGCACCACGCGCTGGAAGCCGTTCTTCACGATGTAGTCGTGCGTTCCGACCACGAGGGCGCGGTAGATCTCCTCCGCCCCTTCCGGCGTGCGTGTCTTGCGCGGAGGGAGCAGGGGCTTGGGAGCAGGCGCGGCGACGTCGGAGAGCGTGACCGCGCGGAGGGCCGCCTCGCCGTTGTCGGTCTGCGCGGCCTCGCGGCTCCGCGGATCTTTGAGTCGCGCGCGGAAGACGGCGTCGAGGTCGAGGTCGACGAGAACCAGGTCCTCCTCGAAGGCCTCGGCGCGCGCCAGGTCCTCGCCGCGGGGTCCGAAGAGGCGGCTGTTCCCGTCGAAGACGAGTTCGTCCTGCCCGCCGACGTTGTTCACGAACGCCACGAACGCCACGCCGTCGGCGGCGCGCGTGGCGAGCATGCGGTCGCGGGAGATCGACTTCCCGGCGTGGAACGGAGACGCCGAGAGGTTGATGACCAATTCCGCCTCGCCGTAGAGCGCCAGCGCCGTCGGCCCGGAGGGCGTCCAGATGTCCTCGCAGATGTTCACGGCGAAGCGGAGCGGTCCGCGTACGCAGACGAACGGGTCGCGCCCGGGGCGGAAGTAGCGGACCTCGTCGAAGACGCCGTAATTCGGCAGGTGGCTCTTCTGATAAACTGCGGCGAGTCGACCGTCGTGCGCGATGGCCGCCGCGTTGTAGACGTCGCCCGCCCGCTGCGCGAAGCCGACGATGGCGGTGATCCCGCGGGTCGCCCGGACCACCTCGTCCAGGGCTGCCTGGTTCTGCTCGATGAACTCCGGACGGAGGAGGAGGTCTTCCGGGGGGTACCCCGTCAGGACCAGTTCCGGGAACGCCACCAATTCGGCACCCTGGGAGCGGGCGCGCTCGATGAACTCGATGACCTTCTTGGCGTTTCCGGGGAGGTCGCCGACGACAGGATTCACCTGGGCGAGGGCCAGACGGACCACTCTCGGGACTCGGGCGCGCTCTTGCGCCGCCTGGGTGGGATTCATCCGAACGATCCTAGCACAAGGGGAGGCCACCATGTCCGCCGTGTCGGTCGCCGTGTTCGGCAGCAGCCAGGCCTCGCATGCCTCGCCCCACTACCGCCTGGCCGAATCGCTGGGACGCGCGCTCGCGAAGCGCGGGGCGATCATCCGTTGCGGGGGGTACGGAGGGATCATGGAGGGAGTGGCGTCGGGCGCGAAGTCCGAGGGTGGGCGCGTCGTCGGCTGCACGCTGAAGTGGTTCTCGGAGGCACGGGTGCCGAATTCCTACCTGGACGAGGTGCATGAGTCGCCCGACCTCCACGCGCGGCTCCGCTGCTTGCTGGGTGGGACCCGTGCGGCGATCGTGCTGCCGGGGGGTGTGGGGACGCTGAACGAACTGCTCTGGGTCTGGACGCTATTGATGTTCGACCGCGACGACGGCCCGCAGGGATTGGTGTTGCTGGGGGATCCGTGGAAGGAGTTGATGGATTTCCTGACGCGGCGGTTCGAGGTGAACGAAGCGGTGCTTAGTCTGATCTCCATCGCGCGCGACCCGGAAGACGCCGCACGGCTGGCGTGCGGGGGAACGCCGGTTTGAGGCATGACGTCATCGACCTGATTCAACGGCTGGATTGGAGCCGGCTGGCGGAGCAGCGAGTGGAACGCATCGATGGTGGGTTTCTTCGCCGCTTCGTTCAGAACGCGAGAAACATCCCTCCCTACGCTGCCTACTGCAGCTATCTGGGCCGCACTCCCGAGACCGTCACCGACTGGCGCGATATCCCGCCGGTCCCCGCGTCCGCCTTCAAGAGCCACGACATGAGCTCCGCGCCGCTCGGGAGCGAAGCCGCCATCTTCGAGACGAGCGGCACTTCGGTTTCGAAGCCGGGCCGTGTTCGCCTCGGTTCCACCGCCGCCTATGAGGCCTCGTTGCTCCGGAGCTTCGAACGCCACCTCCTCCCCGACGCCGCGCGGCTCCCCGCAATCGTCTTCGGTCCGCGCTGGGTGGAAGCGCCGCGCTCCTCGCTCTGGTTCATGGTCGACAAGGTTGTCGGGAAGTTCGCGGCGGCCGCGGTCTACCTCGTGCGCGGTGGGGACCCACGCTGGAGCGAAGCAGACTCGGTGCTCCAACGCGTGGAGTCGCGACGCGAACCGACGCTCCTCCTCGGCACGTCCCTCTTCTTCATGGCCTATTTCGAGCACCTGGAGCGCGTGGACCGCATCTTCTCGCTCCCGGCCGGATCCCGCGCCATGGACACCGGCGGTGCGAAAGGGCAGCGCGCGGAGTATGAGCGAGAAGAAATCGAATC